>Ga0315298_1001226_pt1 | contig 48144 bp, 55 predicted proteins | sample WHS_1_MG_FD_203077 | JGI IMG/M metagenome (GOLD analysis project Ga0315298, IMG submission 203077) | Extremophilic microbial mat communities from Washburn Hot Springs, YNP, Wyoming, USA - WHS_1_MG | ecosystem: Environmental > Aquatic > Thermal springs > Hot (42-90C) | place: USA: Wyoming...
CATTATCAGTGTGTAGTTCCTACTACATGGAATGGTTCACCTAAGTGGGGTTCGAATACAAGGCTTGGTGCTGGTGCAGCTGAGCAGGCTGTGATGGATACACCGGTTGGTTCAACAACTGCGGAGCAAGTTCTCAACATCATCAGGACTATACACTCATTTGATTTCTGTGGCGCATGTGCGATGCATTTGAACACGCCGAATGGTAAGATTAAGGTAGCTTTGGATCCAGATGGTAAGGTAGTAAAGACAGAGGTTGAGAAGTAAGAAGTAGGAGAGTAAAAAGGGGGGTGCACGAATGTGCACCCCTTTTTTTTGTTCTTTTTCACCTCTATTTTTGAGATAGTTAATTTGTGTGGTGTTCGGGTTATAGATTAAGGATGATAAAAGGTTATAAAGAAGTTATTGGAATTATGCTAAAATAACAAAGATATTTTTTAAGGGAGAGGATATGGATAGAAAAGAGATTCTTATACTCGGTATTGGTAATCTTCTGCTCCGAGATGAAGGTGTAGGTATTCAGATTGCACACAGGCTTATGGAGATGGATTTGCCAGATAATGTTGAGGTTATTGATGGTGGAACTGGAGGCTTGAATTTGATTGATTACCTTGAAGGAAGAAAAAAGGTTATTGTAATAGATGCTACAAAGGCTGGTGGAAGACCAGGGACTGTATATACTTACACAGATAAAGACCTTGATCTTCAAGGTGCACCGATGTTGAGTGCTCATGAGATTGATTTTCCACAGGTTCTAAAGACGATGAAGATGCTTTCTATAGATATTCCAGAAATACTATTCATAGGTATCGAGCCTGAGGATTTATCAGATGGAATTGAACTATCTCCTGTTGTGGAAAGACAGGTTCCAAATATTATAAAGATGATAATCGATGGGGTCAGGTCTTGAATCTTGAATTTTTGATATTGAAGTTTATAGGTAAAGTTTTCTATTTAGATTAAAAAGAAAGAAATAAAGAAGACAATTAGTTTATTTATTTTATTAAATAATATATAATAATTAAAATATTAATAATTAAGAGGTGGTAATATGGAAGAGATGTTGAGGACGGAGGATTTATGGGTTAGTGTTGGTGAACAGGAAATCTTGAAGGGTGTTGATTTCTCAATGAATTATGGTGAGATTAATGTTTTGTTTGGTCCAAATGGTGCAGGTAAGACATCTTTTATGATGACACTTATGGGTTTTCCAAGATATAAGATTAATAGGGGAAGGATAATATATAAAGGAGTGGATATTACTGATAAGGATATTTATGAGAGGTCAAAGATGGGTATAGGTATATCGTTCCAGAGACCACCAACTGTTAAAGGATTGAGTTTGAAGAAATTGATAGAGATAATATCTAATAGCGACATTAATGACGAAGGAATAAGAGAAAAGATAGAGATGCTAAACCTTGCAAATCATCTTGATAGAGGCATCAATGATGGGTTTTCAGGTGGTGAGATGAAGAGGTCTGAGTTACTTCAATTAATGATACAAAAACCTGACCTTGTTCTTATAGATGAACCTGAATCTGGCGTTGATATTGAAAATATAGCCCTTGTTGGTGAGGCTATAAATCTATTGCTTGGTAAGGATAAAGTGAAGGATAAGAAAAGAGGAGCGATTATAATAACACATACAGGGTATATACTCGATTTTGTGAATGCCGATAAGGGTTATATAATCATAGATGGAAGGTTGATTTGTAGCGGTAATCCGAGGGATATTCTTGCTGAGGTTAAAAGGCATGGTTACAGGAGGTGTGTGGAATGTCGGTAAGTAGTAAATATCTTTCAGAGTTAAGAAGTAGGGCAGAGAAGGCTATTAATAAGAAGGCTTTGTATGGGCCTGATGTTGATATAGATAGATATAAACAGTACATTGAAAGGGGGAAGGTTGAGAGTCTTGAAAATCTTGAACAGCAGATAAAAGAGGCGGCTATAATTACGGGCATTGATATAGAAGAGAGACAGAGGTCTGGTTCATATCTCCAGATTGATCAGTCTGTTGTGTACGAGAGCCTTAATAAGGCTTATGAAGGTCAATTAGAGATTATGAGTACTACAGATGCAATAAGTAAATATGATTGGCTTGAGGAGTATTTCTGGAGGTTGGTGCCTGTTGATCAAGATAAGTACACTGCACAGGTTGCTTTGAATATGACACATGGATATTTTATAAGGGTTTTACCAGGCCAAAAACCTCAATATCCTGTTCAATCCTGTCTACTTGTTGCAGAGAGCTACGTAAGCCAAAATGTGCATAATATTATTATAGTTGAAGAGGGTGCGGAACTACAGGTTATAACTGGTTGCACACTTTCAAAGGGTGATGCAGAAGGTATTCATCTTGGTATATCTGAATTCTTTGTTAAAAAGGGGGCGAAGCTTATTTTTACGATGATACATAATTGGGCAGATAATTTTCACGTTAGACCAAGGACATGGGTTATGGTTGAAGATGACGGTATGTATGTCAATAACTATGTGCTTTTAAAGCCTGTTAAGTCTATACAAGCATTTCCAGTTGCATATTTGAAGGGGAATAGGGCATCTGCGAGATTCAATACAATAGTTTATGGTTTGAAGGATTCTTATATTGATCTTGGCTCGAGGATAATACTTGAGGGTGAGGATAGTCGTGGGGAGTCGATTGCGAGGACGATAGCAGCTGATGAAAGCGTAATATATTCAAGAGGTGACCTTATCGCAAAGACAAAAGGATACTGTCTTGCGCATCTTGATTGTAGGGGTATTTTGTTTTCTAAGAATGCTAAGATATTTGCAATACCTCAACTTGTATCTGAAGGTGCAACTCGTTCTGAACTTTCTCATGAGGCTTCTATTGGTCCAATTGATGAAGAGCAGGTGGAATATTTGATGTCGAGAGGTATAACAAGAGAGGATGCAGTTTCTGCTATTACAACAGGTTTTTTGAATCTTGATATACCTTATTTGCCGGAATTTCTTGATAGGGAGATAAAAGAGGTTATAAAGATAACGGCAAAAGAAGCGATGTGAGGTTTTCGCAATATCTGTACTATTTTATGAGGAAAGGGATATTTGTCAATAACTCAATTTATGAAACAAAATAAACTACCTTTTATACAGATGTATAGTTTATTGGGTATTGTGATGTAGTTATTTATTTTATATCTGAGGCTTACGCTTCGACTTCAGCCTCAGTAGTGAAGACCCGTGATTTTGTTTCATAAATTGAGTTATTGCCATCATAATTGCGTTTATTGCGTTTATTGCGTTTTTTGCGTTTGTTGCGTTTGTAGCGTTTATAGCGTTTGTTGCGTTTATCGGGTTATTGTAGGGTATTTGTATAAATTTTAGAATGATGTGTTTTTGATATTGACAAATGTGTATTTTATTTTGTAATTTAATATCAAATAAATCTTCTAAAAATAAATCGAAAGAAATCGTATGAACCTCCCTGGATAGGCATAGTCCTTCTGGGTTAAAGAAGAACTACCAGATTATAAGACCTGAAGGAGTTAAATATGGAAAACCAGAAAAAAGGTATGGTAACAGAAAACATTTCTATATCAGAGCTAAAGGAAAAAACGATTGATGAGCTTACAGAATTGGCGAGAGAGTTGAATGTTGAAGGTGCAAGTAGTATGAGGAAACAAGACTTAATTTTTGCGATACTACAGGCACAGACTGAGAAGACGGGTTATGTCTTTGCAGAAGGTGTTCTCGAGATATTACCTGATGGATTTGGTTTTCTCAGGTCGTCCGATTATAGCTATCTGCCTGGTCCTGATGATATTTATGTTTCACCGTCGCAGATAAGAAGATTTAACTTAAGAACAGGAGATTTAATCTCTGGGCAGATTAGACCTCCGAAAGATAGTGAGAGGTACTTTGCTCTTTTAAAGGTTGAGGCGATAAATCATGAACCACCTGAAGAGAATATAAATAGACCTTTGTTTGATAATCTTACCCCTTATTATCCTACAGAGAAGATAAAACTTGAGTATGACCCAAATGATTATTCTACGAGGGTGATGGATTTGATAACGCCGATAGGGTTTGGTCAAAGGGGTATGATTGTTGCGGCACCAAGGACTGGTAAGACGATGTTATTGCAATCGATTGCAAAGGCTATAAAGAAGAATCATAAGGATGTTCATTTGATAATACTATTGATTGATGAAAGGCCTGAAGAGGTTACGGACTGGAAGAGACAGGTTCCTGGTGCTACGATTATAAGTTCTACATTTGATGAACCACCACAAAGACATTGTCAGGTATCGGAGATAGTCATTGAAAGGGCTAAGAGACTTGTTGAGTGTAAGCGCAATGTTGTTATATTGCTTGATAGTATTACGAGGCTTGCAAGAGCTTATAATTCTGTTATACCAGCAAGCGGGAAGGTCTTATCTGGTGGTCTCGATGCAAATGCGTTGCAGAAACCTAAGAGATTTTTTGGGACTGCGAGGAATATCGAGAATGGTGGTAGTTTGACGATACTTGCAACTGCACTTATAGATACAGGTAGCAGGATGGATGATGTTATATTTGAAGAATTTAAAGGAACTGGTAATATGGAATTGCATCTTGATAGAAAGCTTGTTGATAAGAGGATATTCCCAAGTATAGATATAAATGCTTCTGGAACGAGAAAGGAAGAGCTTCTTGTTGAGAAGGAGGTTTTAAATAAGATGTGGATTTTGAGAAAGGTTCTAACTCCTTTGAGCACTGTAGAAAGTATGGAATTCTTACTTGGCAAGTTGATGGGGACGAAGAGCAACAAAGAATTCCTTGAGATGATGAATAAATAGAGATAAAATTATTTTTAAAGGGGTGGGTATGTTGTACCCACCCCTTTAGTTTTTTTAACTTCTATTTTGAAGGTAGATTGTGAACGTCTCCGTGACACTGTAAGCAGTTGGGGAATTTCTTCAGCAATCCTTCACCATGAGGCTTGCCATGACATTCTTCACACTTTGGAATGTATCTGTGTTTGCTATGACATTTTGCACAAGCAACATTTCTGTGTTTGCTCTTGGATGATGTTAGCGTGTCATATACTTTACCATGGCATGAACCGCATACTTCATTAGGAACTGTTTCAGTATATTTTATTACAAGTGGTGAATGTACTGGATGGCAAGAGAGACATTCCTTTACAGTCTGTTTTGGTGTGTGTGGTTTGTGACATTCCATACAGGATGGGATATAGCCATGTTTGTCATGATGACACATTGAACAGGCAACTTTTGTGTGCTTACTTGGGTTCTTGATAAGGACATCTGCAACCTTTGCGTGACATTCTGCGCATGCCTTGGTAAATTCAGGTGTCATTGCCATCTGTGTTTTTGGTGCATGTGGATTGTTGTGGCATTGAGAGCAACTGGAGAATTTTTCACCATGAATAAGTCCATGGCAAGTCTTACATTTTGGCATTATGTCGTCCCAGTTCTGTTTTCGAGGGTTGTATGCGTGGTATTTGACGTGGCAATTTACACAATCAAACTTGTGTTTCCCGCCTTCACTTTTAATTTGGGAGAATATAGAGAAATGGCAACGAGCACATTCGTCTGGCGTGAGCGGTTTGATCTCCATTTCATAAGGTGATTTGGGTTTAACGACTTCTGGCTTTGGTGGGGGTGGCGGTGGTGCGGGTTGAGCTTGTTGTGCTACAACTACTGGTTCTTGAGACTTTGTGGGTGCTACTGGTTGGGATGCGCATGCAAGTATGACGAAGAGCGATAAACACAGACAACCAATCAAGAATAAAGCCTTCTTCTTGAAATCCATCACTTCTTAACCTCCTTTCCTAAACTGTGTGCACTAATATGGCACATATTACATTTTGGAAATTTCTGTAACATTGCTGATGGATGTGGTGTTCCATGACATGTCTGACATTCAGGTATCATCTTATGTTTTTCTTTATGACAGAATACGCAAGCAAGTTTTGAGTGCTTAGTGTTGGTTGATAGTAAGGTATCATAGTATTTTTGATGGCATGGTGCACAGAATTTTGATGGCATGTCTGGGCCATATGTTATCGTAAGTGGTTGATGGGCTGGATGACAAACTAAACAATCTTTGTTAACCATTTCGGTTGTGTGAGGCCTATGACAGACAAGACATGGTGGAACTTGTTTATGTTTTGCGTGGCAACTTGTACAAAATAGTTTTGTGTGTTTACTTGGATAGTTTTTCAATTCGTTACCCTGTTGAGGATGACAAGATAAACAAGGGTCTGTGATGTTAGATGCAAGTTTCATGTCAAGCGGTGCGTGAGGATTTGAATGGCATGTGTTACATCCACCAATTTGATAGTGTGGTTTACCACTATGACACATACTGCATTCAGGGATGATTTTTTCTTTGCTTACCATTGGTGGGTGTCCCCTGTGACAATCGAGGCAACCAACTGCGGTTTTGTGTTTGCTTCCTTTTTCTTCAACGATGTTGACTACATTTTGGTGGCATTTAATACAATCAGAATTTGATAATTGTGTTGTTTGTTTTTTTTCATCTGTAAATGCGTTATCTTTTAAGGAGAATATGAATAAGATTAGAAAGGTTAATAGTAAGGGTAAAATAATAAACCTATTTCTATTTATCTCCATATAAGACCACCTCTTAAAAATAGTATAAATTTGCTTGTCTTATGTTGATTAAAACTATATTCAGCATACACTTATACCATCTTTAAAGAGTTAAAGTCAAGGAAAAAATGAAGTAGTGTTACGTAAATATCATTTATGTACTATTTGTAAAGATTGAATTTAGACGTTTTCAATTTAATGCAGATATTGCTCAAAAATTTATTTAACTCGATAAATTTATTTAAGATGTCCTTATTAGAGCTGTAATAAGATAATCATTAACTATATATAAGTATTATCATATTGTTATACACAATGTGCATAAAAGGTATCGAAAAATAAATTTTTTCGCAACATCTGCATTATTTTATCCATAAATAGTTTACCATGTGTACATAAATGATATTTACGTAACAGGAAAAAATGAAGTAGTGTTGTGGGAATGTTAGGCGCAAGGCGCAAAGCGCATAGCGTAATAAAAGGCTAAAGGGTAATTGGCAATAACTCAATTTCTGAAACAAAATAAACTACCTTTTATACACATGTATAGTTTATTGGGTATTGTGATGTAGTTTCTTATTTTATACCTGAGGCTTACGCTTCGACTTCAGCCTCAGTAGTGAAGACCCGTGATTTTGTTTCATAAATTGAGTTATTGCCATCATGATTGCGTTTATTGAGTTTATAGCGTTTTTTGCGTTTATAGCGTTTTTAGCGTTTGTAGCGTTTATAACGTTTATAGCGTTCTTTAAGAGGCACAAAGCGCATAGCGAAAAAAAGAGTTATGTTTGGGTGTTAAATATTTTGATGTATGTGTTTAAAAAGTCTTTTGAGGGTTTTTGATGATGTGTTTTTTATCTTTTTATGAAGATTGTTTCCGTAGGTGTCCATCGTGACGATAGAAGGGAAGTCTTTGACCTTGAGTATCCACATTGCTTCGACCATGCCAAATTCTTCGAGCATCCATACATCTAAGACCTTATCGACTCGCTCAGCAAGATATGTTGCTGCGCCACCAATCGTGTTTAGATATACGCAGCCATATTCAATCATAGATTTATGAGTTTTTTCTCCCATGCCTCCTTTCCCCATTATCCCTCTTATCCCATATCTTGAGATTAAGGCATGCTCATACATCTCCATCCTCATGCTTGTTGTTGGTCCAGCTGAGATGACAGAATATCCTTCTTTTGATTTTTTTACAATAGGGCCACAATGATAGATTATAGAACCTTTTAAATCATATTTTAGTTTAATCTCTTCTTTTGTTTTCTTGAAAAGGTATTCATGTATCTTATCCCTGCCAGTTACAATAACACCGTTTATTAAAACAAAGTCACCTGTGTGCAGATTCAGTACATCTTCTTTACTAAGGGGTAAGTTTATTATTTTTGCCTTTTCAATCTTGCTCATAATATTAATGGTATTCTTAATTTATAATTTTAAAACTTGAGATCTCTACCTTTTCTTCATCCTTGAATCTACAGATTAAGCTTGCTCTCCTATGAGCCCAGCATGCAATGGAGACATCTACGAAATAAGAAGCGGGATGCCTGTGGTTTAATCCTATCTTTACACTAAATGCTGTTGTTTTTCCTCCAAGACCGAGAGGTCCAATACCAAGTGTATTTATCTTTTCAAGAATCCTATTTTCCATATTGTTTAAAAGGGGGTCTTTATTGGTATCATCAAGTCTTCTTTTTAGTTGTTCTTTAGATAACTTAGTAACCTGGTCTTTTGTTGCGCCTATCCCTACTGCGATGATGTATGGTGGGCAGCCTTTTCCCTGAGCCTTAAAAATGGAATCAAGTATACATCTCTCTACACCTTCAAAATTCCTTTCTGCATTTAATTTTTCATCTGGTAGTTTGTATAATTGGCTTACATTCTCGCTTCCTGCTCCTTTTAGAATTAAATCGATTATGAGTTCTTTGCTTTTAGTCTCTTCAAAGTATATTATTGGGAAACCATTTCCTGTGTTGTCGCCAGAATTTATTCCAGAGATGATGTCAACTGCATTAGGCCTTAGTGGGATAGCCTTTGTAGCAATTTTAGTTGCTGAGATAATCTCTTTTTCTATGTACGCCTGGCTTAAGCAATGCTGATTCTTAACAAAGAATATTGGGACGCCTGTGTCTTGACAGATTGGCTTTTGTTTTACTCTTGAAGAATTTATGTTCTCAAGGATTATCTTAATGGCTTTTTTTGATATTCCCTTTTCTTTATTAAAGGCAGTAGACAGTGCATCCTCGATATCTGAGGGGATAGATGTGGCTGACTTTCTGTATAAGTTTATAATTAGTTCTCTTAATCTCATAATCAATTAGATTTTAGATAGACGAACAATTCTTTGAAAAAGATGCTATTCTCTCTATGTTTTTTAATGGAAACTCTTAAATAATTTTCACCGAGACCTTTTATATCTGAGCAATGTCTTACTAATATCCCTTTCTTCTTCAGGTGTTCAAAGATATCCCTTGCCTTTTCGTGTTTAATTAAATAGAAATTTGCATCAGATTTGTAATATTTAATATCTGCCTTTTGAAAACTATGTTCATAGAACTCCTTTTCTTCCTTAATTAGAGCTGAAGATTCTTTTCTGTAGGCTTTGTCTTTTAAAGCTACAACGCCTGCCCTTTGTGCGAGATTATTAACAGACCAGGGTATTATGAGATTGTTAAGGTTATTTATAGTCTCGCTTGAAGAAATTCCATATCCTAATCTTAGACCAGTTAGTGCATAGTAGCAAGAGAAGCTCTTCAAGACGATTAGATTTGGGTTTTCATCAATATAACCTACAACTGATTCATCACTACAGAAGTCCATATAGGCTTCATCAACAATCAAGTATCCTTTCATAAGGTATAATATTCTGGCTATCTTCAAGACATCTTCTTTTTTAATCAATCTACCTGTTGGATTGTTTGGATTACTGAGAATAACGATGAAGGGAATGTTATTATTTTTGTTGGTGTAAATCTTATCTTTGAAATCGCTTAAATAATTTATAAATCTTTCTACATCGAAAGAGAAGTCGTCTTTCTCGTTAAGAAAGAAGTACCCTATAGTTTTATCTTCGATTTTATTAGTCTTTGTTATATGTTTATTAAACAGGAATAGTTTTTCATAAATAGGTACTGTTGGAGCTGGGATGATTAGTGTGGAGGGGTTTATGTAATTAATTATTATGTTTAATAGACTGATTAGACCATTGCCAATTACTATCATATCTGACTTTACATTATGGTATTTACTTATAAATCTTTTTAACCTTCTCGCTTCGTTGTCGGGATAGTTATGTAAATATTTAAGATGCTTTCTTAATTCAGCTTTGATCTTTTTTGAAACACCAAGTGGGTTTATGTTTGAGCTCAAATCGATAATCTTTCTCTCTTGGGTCTTAAGCTCTTCTGATAGATTGTATATGTTTTCATTTAGCTCAAATAAGTCATTCATAAACATTTAAGATTCTATCAGACACCTTTAAAAAAGGCAAACATGCTATAGAGGTTAGTTGTTTGAGATTTTTTTGATATTATCAATGATAAAGCGTCTTACGTTTTGGTTAAATAGTATTTCTGCATGGTTGACATTGAAATTAGTATGCTCACAATCCCAGGGGAAACGGGAGCTTTCTATTGTTACTAAACCGTCTCCTTTACCGTGTTTCCATTCTTCAGGGAAAATGTTGGAAGGTATGATGTTCTTTAAACCATCTGGGATGCTAAAGAATTCTTCTGGTGCTGCAAACTTTTCGATTGAGTCTTTGATTATTTTATATTTGTATATTTTGATTAAGGATGGATTAGTTCCTCCAACAGATATATACTTTATCCATGGATGTGGTACGTCTTGAAGTGATTTGAAGAAGGGTGATTCTTGCAGTAGTTCTTTTAATGCATCACTTTTTAGGAAGTCAATCAATCTTTTTATTGTTGTTTTAGAGTCATTTTTATTTAAGAGGGATGAGAATGGTTTTAAAAAAGAAAAAATAGGAGATAAGTGTTTGCTAATGTTAGCTAATGAGCTCCCCTTATGAGGGCAAGATAAGGTGATTAAACCTCTTATGTTCTTATCTTCTTTTGTGAGATATTTCCTTGCTATAATACCGCCTCTGCTATGAGCTACTATGATAATACCATTTTTTGAGATGCCTTTTGTTTCGTTTATGATTTCTTCGAGTTCTGCTACGACTTTTTCGATAGGTTCGGATGGTCTTTTTTGACTCCATGTTATGATTGAGAAGTCTTCTTCTTTTAAATCGTGGTAGATTGTTCGAAGCTCTTCAGGTTTTTTCCCTATTGATAGTTTGGATAAATTAAAATTTTTATCTGGCTCTAATCTTATTAAGTCTGGTTTTTCATTCAATAAGATTGTGATTGGAAACCTGCCTGCTAATATCCTTGAATCGTAGGGGTTTAGCCATATGTTTTTATCCATTCCAAGACCGTGAATGAGTAAGATGGTTGGTTTTGTGGGAGCACCGTAGTGAATTGTTATATCGAGTTTAGACATTTATTGATTCTAACGCATCGATAGTGTCAAGAATCAACCTGTCTGCCGACAGGCAAGAATGGTAACTCTGGCATGATTACTTTAAAAAAACTTTTTCTGTGGATTGGGCATGGTCCATATTGTCTGATGAGTCTTATGTGTTCTTTTGTTGAATAACCTTTATGTTTTATGAAATTGTATTGCGGATACTTTATGTGATACTCTTTCATTATCCTATCTCTTGTTACCTTTGCAATGATAGATGCTGCAGCAACTGAGGCACTTATACTCTCACATTTTGTGTGGATGATTTGTTTTATGTCTATTGAATGTAGATGTACTGCATCAATAATTAAGATGTCTGGCTTGATATTTAGAGATTCTACTGCTTTTTGCATAGATAATTTGGTAGCTTTTAATATGTTCATTCTGTCTATATCATCATTAGTTGATATACCAATTCCTATATCAAGAGAGGAATTTTTTATCTCGATGTAGAGTTGTTCTCTTTTACTTTCAGATAGTTTTTTAGAGTCTTTTAATCCGTCAATCTTTACATCAGGTTTTAATATAACGGCAGCAGATACGACTGGACCTGCAAGTGGTCCTCTTCCAGCTTCGTCTATGCCAGCGATATAACGAAATCCTTTTTTTCTTATGGATTCGTCATATTGGAATATATCATGCATTTACGCATTATTAGATTCTTGGATTGTTTCTACTTCTGTATCTTGCTTCTTTTCTTCATATATACGTTCACGCTCTTTTATCTTTGCAGACTTACCCTTTTTTGATCTTAAGTAGTATAGTTTAGCTCTCCTTACCTTTCCTTTTTTCAGGACTTCTATCCTGTCTATGATGGGTGAGTGTAATGGAAATATCCTCTCTACACCAATGCCATAAGAAATCTTTCGAACAGTGAAGGTTTCTCTTATACTGCTTCCTTTTCTTGCAATAACAACACCATCGAATGGCTGGATCCTTTCTTTATCTCCTTCGATGACCTTTACATAAACCCTTACTGTATCTCCTATCTCAAAGGGTGTAACTTTTTTCTTATAGCCTTCTTCTATAGCATTGATAAAACTCATGTCTCTTCCTCCTTAATCTCTTTTATTAGTTTATAATCCTCTTCATTGAGGTTTGCCTTCTCGAGTAGTTCGGGTCTTCTCTGTAAGGTTCTGCGTAAGGCTTCTTTTCTTCTCCATCTTCTGATGTCTTCATGATTGCCTGACAATAGTATTTCAGGTACAGAAAGGTCTCTGAATACGGGTGGTCTTGTATAATGTGGATAATCGAGTATCCCCCATGAGAACGACTCAATATCTTTTGAATGCTCATCACCAAGAACACCTGGTATTAATCTTGAGACAGAATCTATTATAACTAATGCTGGAAGTTCTCCTCCAGTTAATATATAGTCACCTATTGATATTTCTTCTGCTGATAAACCTATTTTTACCCTTTCGTCTATTGCTTCATATCTACCACAAAGGAGTATTATGTCTTTGGTTTCCTTAGATAGTTCAAGTGCTAAATCTTGATTAAAGAGTTTACCAGAAGGGGTTAAGATAATCACTCTTCTATTATTTTTATCGGGAGCTATTGTTTCAACGGCTTTAAAAAAAGGTTCAGGTTTCATGACCATACCAGAGCCACCACCATATGGATAGTCATCCACTGTTTTGTGTTTGTTAGAAGTATAATCACGAAGATTATGTATCATAATTTCTATTAATCCTTTTTTTATTGCCTTATTGATAATTCCTTCATTAAGATACGAATAAAATATATTAGGGAAAATTGTTATTACATAAAATCTCATAATGCATAATGGATTTTATTATATAGAAAATTAAGGGGTAAAAGGAAAAATTATTGAAAACCCTCTACCCCATTTGTTTTAAAGAGTTATAGTCTTCTTAAAGAAGGATTATTTTATATCTTCTACTAAAGTACTATTCTAATATCTCGAGCACACAACGTTTTCCAACTTTCGTACCAGAAGCACTTAAGATTGTTCTCATAGCACGAGCAGTTTTTCCTTGTTTGCCTATTACCTTTCCAAGATCACTTGGTGCGACTCTGAGTTCAAATACAGTAGTCTTCTCACCATCGACCTCTGTAACACTAACTTCTTCTGGTCTATCAACCAGAGCTTTTGCCATTTTTTCAACTAACTCTTTCATCATATCCCACCTCCATAGGAATTTTAGGCTGCTTGTAATTCAGCCTTTTGCATTAACTTTTTAACAGTTTCTGTAGGTTGTGCACCTCGCTGCAACCAATGTTTTGCTTTTTCCAGATCGATTTTTATCTCGGGAGGATCCTTTAAAGGATTATAAGTTCCAAGAATCTCAATAAAGGGTCCATCTCTTCTCGCTCTGGAATCAGCTACGACTATCCTGTAATAAGGTCTTTTGTGTGCTCCAATCCTCGTTAATCTAATTTTTACCAATCCATCACCTCCTTAGCAAAGAATTTTAATATATTTGGAGAGATAAAGTAAAGATGTTTGATTTTTTAGTGGGGTTTTCGGTATTATCACAAACATGGATGTGGAGAAATTTTTTGAAGACGCAAATAATTATATATTAAATACATATAAAAGGTATCCTATTGTTTTACGAAAAGGTAGGGGTATGAAGGTGTGGAGTTCAGATGGTAAGGAATATCTTGATTTTGTTGCTGGTGTTGCTGTGAATGTCCTTGGACATTGCCATCCTCGCGTGGTTGTGGCTTTGCAGAAGCAGTCTCAAAGACTTATACACGTTTCGAATTATTATTACATTGAACCACAGATAAAGTTGGCAAAACTACTTGTTGAGAATTCTTTTGCTGATAAGGTTTTTTTCTGTAATTCTGGTGCAGAGGCGATTGAGGCTGCGATAAAATTGGCAAGAAAATATTCAAAGGAATATGTTGATAGCAAGAGGTATGAGATAATTACCGCTTTAAACTCTTTCCATGGGAGGACTTTTGGGGCGCTTACGGCGACTGGACAGGAAAGATTTCATAAGGGATTTGAACCGCTTGTTCCTGGTTTTAAATATGTCCCTTATAATGATATAAATGAGTTAAAGAGTGCTATTTCGAATATAACTTGTGCAATACTTCTCGAACCGATACAGGGTGAGGGCGGTGTTAGAGTGCCGGATGATGATTATCTTAAGAAAGTTAGAGAGCTATGTGATTTGAACGATCTGATACTCATATTTGATGAGGTTCAAACTGGTATGGGAAGGACTGGTAAGTTGTTCGCATATGAGCATTATGGGATTGTGCCTGATATATTAACAATAGCTAAAGGACTTGGCGGTGGAGTTCCAATAGGTGCAATGCTCACAACTGATAAGTTTGCAAAAGGCTTTGTACCTGGTAACCATGCAACAACCTTCGGTGGTAATCCGCTTGTTTGTGCTTCAGCTGTTGCAACGATAGAGACATTGCTTGAAGATGGTTTTCTGCTCGATCACTGTAGAAGGATGAGCGAATATTTTTTTGAGGGTCTAAATGAGTTGAGGAATATGTTCCCGCACTTGATTAAGGATGTTAGAGGTAAGGGTCTTTTGATTGGGATGGAGTTGACTATAGGAGGAGAAGATATTGTTTTAGGCTGTATGGAAAAAGGAATATTGATAAATTGCACATCTGGAAATGTATTACGTTTTATACCTCCTTTAATAGTGCAGAAAAAGGATATAGATAGACTGATAATTGTACTGAAAGAACTGTTTCAGAAGATAAGACTATAAAATTCTGTAAGGGGTTAAGTTGAAGAGGGACTTTTTAAGGCTTAAGGATTTATCATTTGATGAGATTTTTCAGATAATCAGGAGGGCTATAGATTTAAAGTCTGGGATAGATGCTTTAAAATGCCCATTAATTGGTAAGAGTATTGGCTTAATCTTTGAGAAGGCATCTACGAGGACGAGGGTCTCTTTTGAAGTTGGTATATATCAACTTGGCGCAAACTCTATTTATATGAATCCAAATGAGATACAGATAGGTAGAGGAGAGACGATACATGATACTGCTAAGGTCTTATCAAGGTATCTCGATGCAATAATTATAAGGACATTTGAACATGAGAAGATTGTTGAGTTTTCAAAGTATTCATCTATCCCGGTTATAAATGCTCTGACTGATATGCACCATCCATGTCAAGCTCTTGCGGATTTGATGACTATATATGAAAAAAAGAATGGCTTTGAAGGTATATGCATAGCATACATTGGAGATGGTAACAATGTGGCACATTCATTGATAGAGGGTGCTGCCTTGTCAGGTATGAAGATTACTATTGCAAGTCCTGAAGGGTATGAACCCAATAGAGAGATATTGAATGAGATGCGTGCAATCGCAAGGAATGAGATAGTAGTGATGAGGGATCCTATAGAGGCAGTTAAGGGTGCAGATGTTGTTTATACTGATGTGTGGGTGAGTATGGGGCAGGAAGGATATGAGAAGATAAAGAAGGAACGGTTTAGAGGCTACCAATTGAACGATAGCCTTCTGTCTCACGCAAAGGAAGATGCTATTGTTCTTCATTGCATGCCGGCTCATAGGGGTGAAGAGATTACTGATGGAGTTATCGACGGTCCTCAGAGTGTTGTATTTGAACAGGCAGAGAATAGACTTCATTCACAAAAGGCACTTCTTGAATTTCTATTTGCATAAGTCTTTGAATAAGTGTCTCACCTTTATCATATTTGTTGTTTTATCAGTTTTGTGTTTTAGCTTATCATCATATGCTTCTAATAATGTAGAGATTAATCCAGATGTACTTTTTCCAGGAGATGTCTTTTACATAAAGATAAATACTGACAGGCGTTATAAAGATGTTTTAGTGACTTTTCAAAGAGATAAGATTTACCTTTTAAGATGTGGGAAGGGTTGTTTTCTGGGATTATATGCACTGGATTTATCTGTAGAACCCGGGCTACATCAGGTTAATGTGTTGTTAGGTAAGGAAAGAATTGTTAAGGAGATAAGTGTAAAAGGTAGAGAACAAGAGATACAAAAATTGACATTACAGGAAGATAAGATATCTTTAAATAAAAAGGATTTGTTGCGTGTGAAGAAGGAAGAGAGGTTATTAAAGAAGATTTTTAAGAAGATTACAAGAAGGAAATGGAATGGAGATTTTATTTATCCTCTTGAGAACGATATAAATGCAGGATTCGGAGTAAAGAGGATATTAAATGATAAGTTTGAGAGTATTCATAAAGGTATTGATATTAAAGGTGAAGAAGGCGAGGTTGTTATGGCATCAAATAGTGGTAGGGTTGTTTTGGTTAAAGAATTATTTTTTGGTGGGAAGACCGTGATAATAGACCATGGTGGTGGCGTTTATAGTATTTATATGCATTTGTCAAGATTTAGCGTCAAAAGAGGGGTTTCTGTTTCGAAGGGGAATATAATTGGGTTTGTTGGTTCAACAGGAAGGTCAACTGGTCCACATTTACATTTTGGTATTAAGGTTAATAATAGGAATGCAAATCCTGTTTCTATGATTGAACTTGATATTTAGTAAGGATTTAGTTGTTTGACTGTTTTGTTTTTATTGTCTGGTTTATCTATGCTGAATGATTGATGAATTATGAGATTTAAAATATGATATTATAGATTTATACGGCAGAAGGGGGACAACATGAACAAAAGGATGATATTAAGTTATTTTTTAGTATCTTGTATCTTTTTGATTTTCTATGGATGTTCAACTATATCGGTTAGTTATGATTATGACCCTTTGTTTAACTTTAACACAGTAAAAACTTATGATTGGTTACCTGTCCCTGAAAAGGCAGAGATAGACCAATTAACCTTAAAGCATATGAAGAACGCCATTAATCAAAATTTAGAGGCAAAAGGTTTTAAACAGACAAGTGAAAGTCCTGATATATTAATAGCCCTTCATAGCTCTAAAGAAAAGAAGGTTGATGTTGAGCAATGGGATTATGGATATGTAGATTATAGATATGATAGAGAATATCCATATTGGCTGAAAGATAGATACCCTCTGATGAGAGGAACGGATTTTTATGAACAAAGAAGTGGTACAGAGAGATATGAGTATGAGATGGGGACTTTAATAGTTGATTTTGTAAGTGCTAAGACGAAGGAGCTTGTCTGGAGAGGTATTGCTACAAGGATTGTTGATCCAGGGAGGACACAGCAGGATATTAATGAGGCTATTGCAAGGATGCTTGCAAATTTTCCACCAATTAAGAAATAAAAAAAGCGTTATCAAATATTTAATTCTAAAGCGAGAGTGGCGGAACTGGCAGACGCGCTGGACTTAGGATCCAGTGGGTAAAACCGTAGGGGTTCAACTCCCCTCTCTCGCACCAACAAAAATAATATTCTTGTGTTATAATTATTTTGGAGGTGTTTGAGATGCCAATCTATGAGTATGAATGTGATGATTGTGGAAAACGTTGCGAAGTAATTCAGAAGTTTAATGACGAACCATTGTCCATATGTCCAGAGTGTGGTGGTAATTTACACAAATTAGTTTCTCAAAGTTCATTTATTTTAAAAGGCAATGGTTGGTATGTGACTGATTATAAGAGGGCTGAAAGAAAATATAAAGAAGGTTTAGAGAAAAAAGATAATAAACAGGATCAAAAGGTAGAAACCACAACAGCAAAAAAGTAGTGATAAAACCACACGTACATGTCCCCTATCATAAGATAGGGGAGTATTTATCTTTTATAAAAAAACATCAAGTTAATCTTGAGGTATATTTTTCTTCAAGGTCCTTAGATAGTATTAGTAAAGAAGACATCTTAAGTATTAAGAAAGAGTTATTCTATAACCCATCATTAAGCATACATGCTCCTTTTATGGATTTGTCACCAGGTGCGGTAGATAGTAAAGTGAGAGAGGTTACCATTGAAAGGTTTAAGCAGATATTCGATATTGCGAGTATTCTAAGACCACTTGTAATAGTTTTTCATTCTGGTTATGAGAAATGGAAGTATGCACACAGGATTGACATATGGCTTGAGGAGAGTTTAAAGACATGGTCGATTTTCTTAAAGATTGCGAAGGAATTGAATGTAAAGATTGCAATTGAGAATGTCTTTGAAGACGAGCCGAATAATTTATTGAGGTTATTTGAAAGGATGGGTGATGGATATTTTGGTTATTGCTTTGATACGGGACATTTTAATTTATTCTCAAGGGTAAGGATTGAAGATTGGCTGAACCCACTTTTGCCATATTTGGTGGAGATGCATCTACATGATAACGATAAGACTTTTGATTCTCATCTTGCTATAGGTGAAGGTAATTTTGATTTTGGAAGGTTGTTTGAAATTATAAAGGGAAGGGATGTGCTGATGACTGTTGAGGCTCATTCTCCTGAGGGTGTATTAAAAAGCTTTGAAAAGATTGAATGTTATTTGAGAAACTTTACACGATAAGTTTTAAATCATATAATAAAGAATTTCATTTTAATGTGATGAGGTGTAATGATGAGGATAGTAGTTTGTATTAAACAGGTTCCAGATACTTCAGAGGTAAAGATTAATTTAGAGACAGGGACACTAATAAGGGAAGGTGTTCCAAGTATTATTAATCCATTCGATTTACACGCTATAGAAGCAGGTCTTCAGTTAAAGGAGAAGACAAAAGGGTCTGTTACCGTGATAACAATGGGACCGCCTCAAGCAGAGACTGCTTTGAGAGATGCTTTGTCTATGGGCGTTGATAAGGCAGTTCTTCTTTCTGATAAGGCTTTTGCTGGATCTGATACATGGGCTACGTCATACACATTGTCTAAGGCGATAGCAAAACTTGGTGCAGATATCATAATATGTGGGAAGCAGGCAATAGATGGTGACACCGCACAAGTTGGACCTGAGACAGCTGAGTTTCTAAATATACCACATATATCTTATGTAAGGAAGATTGAAGAGGTAACAGACAAATTTATAAGGGTGCACAGGATGATGGATGAGGGGTATGATGTTGTTGAGTCGAGCTATCCAGTATTAATTACGGTTGTTAAAGAATTGAATGAACCAAGATTACCATCTTTAAAAGGTAAGATAGCAGCAAAAAAGGCTGAGATTATAAAGTGGGGGATTAATGATATTCAAGCAGATGAGAATGATGTTGGTTTAAAAGGTTCTCCGACGAAGGTTAAAAATATCTTTAAACCACAGATCAGGAGTGATAGAAAGATGCTCGAGGGAACTCCTGAAGAGCAGGTTGAAGCATTAATAAACGAACTCAGGGGGCTAAAATGTCTGTAATTGTGATAAGAGAAAAGTGTACTGGTTGTGGGGAGTGTTTACCATCGTGCCCTTATGAGGCTATTGTTTTGAAGGATGGTAAGGCATTTATTACTGAGTATTGTCAGGCATGTATGACATGCTTAAATGTTTGTCCGGAAGGGGCGATTGTAGAGGCAGAGGTCAGTGGGAAAGAACCTGTTGAAGGGTATAAAGGTGTGTGGATATTTGCGGAACAGAGAGGTGGTAAAGTTGCATCTGTAGCCTTTGAACTCCTTGGCATAGGAAGAAGGTTGGCAGATGATTTGAGTTCAGAGGTCTCTGCAGTATTGTTTGGTTCTACAGAGGAAGAAGCCAAAGAGTTAATCAAATGGGGTGCTGATAAGGTTTATTTTGCTTCTGACGCAATCTTCGATAGATTCAATGATGAGCCATATACTCAATTACTCGTTCGCCTTGTGAATCAGTATAAGCCAGAGATACTTTTAGCAGGTGCGACACCTATAGGACGTTCATTCATACCAAGGGTTGCTGCAAGACTTAGAACGGGTTTAACGGCAGATTGTACTTCACTTGAGATAGATAAAGAAACGCATAATCTTTTACAGATTAGACCTGCTTTTGGTGGGAATATTATGGCTACTATATTGTGTCCTAATGCAAGACCTCAGATGGCTACCGTGAGGCCAAGGGTTATGAAGCGCGGTGTTTATGATGAAAACAGAAGAGGGGAGATTGTAAAGGTAAATACAGATGGTTTGTCTTCGAGGACAAAGGTTATTGGATATGTTAAAGAAGAGACAGGCTTGTCAGTAAATTTACAAGAGGCAGAGATAATAATCTCTGGGGGTAGAGGGCTTGGCGACTCAAAGGGTTTTAAACTTCTTGAAGAGCTCGCAAGATTGCTTGGAGGTGTTGTTGGTGCTTCGAGGGCTGCTGTTGATTCAGGTTGGATTCCTTATTGTCATCAGGTTGGGCAGACGGGAAAGACAGTTTGTCCGAAGATATATCTTGCATGTGGTATATCTGGAGCTGTTCAACACCTTGTTGGCATGCAATCATCGGATATAATTATTGCAATAAATAAAAATCCAGAGGCGCCAATATTTAATATTGCCACTTATGGGATAGTCGGTGATTTGTATGAGATTTTACCCTTGTTAATTAAAAGGGTTAAGGAGATCAAAGGGATACAGGGTTAGACATGACGAAGATTGCATTTGTTTTCCCTGGACAGGGTTCTCAATATGTTGGGATGGGTAAAGAGTTATATGATAATTTCGAGGTTGCCAAAGAGACCTTTAAATCTGCATCTGATGTTCTTGGATATGATGTTGCTAAATTGTCTTTCTATGGTCCTAAGGAGGAGCTTGATAAGACATTTAGAACTCAACCTTGTATCTTAACGGTCAGTATTGCTGCACTAAGAGTCTTGCAATCAAAAGGGATTAGACCGGTAGTGCTTGCTGGACATAGTCTTGGAGAGTATTCTGCTGTTGTTGCAGGTGGTTCTATATCGTTTGAAGATGCTGTGAGATTGACTGAGCAAAGAGGAAGGTTGATGCAAGAGTTAATTCCTGAAAGTAAAGGTTTAATGGCAGCTATAATAGACCTTGATAAATCAAGTGTTTTTGAGATATGTAGCTCATTAGAGTCGGGTTATGCTGAAGGTGCTAATTTTAATTCACCCGGTCAGATAGTCGTTGCAGGTGAAAGGTTGGCAGTAGAGGAATTTATCAAAAAGGCAAAAGAGCTTGGTGCTAAGAAGGCAGTTATTCTTCCTGTTAGTGTTCCTTCTCATTGTAAATTGATGGAACCCGTGTCTGAAAAACTTTCTGAATTAATCGAAGAGATTGAGATAAGGGATTCAGTTATCCCAATTGTTAATAATGCTGACGCAAAATTTATACATTCTAAGGAAGATATAAAAAAATCTCTTGTTAAACAGTTGAGTAATCCCCTTTTGTGGGAGGAGTCTGTTAAAAATATGGTAAATTATGGTGTTAATGTTTTTATAGAATTAGGACCTAAGAATGTTCTTTCTAACTTGATAAAGAGGATAGATTCGACTGTAAGGGTATTAAATGTTGAGGATAACGAGAGTCTTGGGAATACATTGAATGAGTTATATAAGATTAGTTGAGTTTTTTTATGAAAGAGTTAATTGAAGGCTTTATAGGGTATCTTCAGGGGCAAAGAGGTTGTTCTAAACATACTTTAAGGGCATATAGAAAAGACCTTGAAAGGTTTTCAGAATATGTTAAAGAAAAAGCAGATGATATAGATTATATTGGCATAAGGGGTTTTGTAGCTGAGGAATTAAGAAGGGGTGTTAACAAGAGTTCGATTTGTAGGAGATTATCGAGTATCAGGTCTTTTTTTAAGTATTTGTATAGAGAAGGTTATATAAAGAGTAATCCAGCTACACTTGTTTCAAACCCAAAGCAGCAGAAGAGATTACCCCGTTTTCTCACAATAGATGAAGTTTTTGCATTGGTAGAAAAACCATTAGCTTTCGGGTTTATGATGGCAAGAGATAAAGCAATACTTGAACTATTATATTCAAGTGGCCTTAGAGTAAGTGAATTATCTAATCTCAATTATGATGATATTAATATTTACGAGTCACTTGTGAAGGTAATGGGTAAAGGTAAGAAGGAAAGGATTGTTCCTATTGGCTCAAAAGCAATGGATGCTATAAAGAGCTACATTGTTGAGAGGTTATTACTTAGAACCAAGGAGAATGCATTTTTCCTTAATAGATTAGGTAAGAGATTGTCTGTTAGAGGTATACGCAGGGTGGTTGATAAGTATTCTAAGTTAGTTTCTATTAAGGGGAGAGTAAGTCCTCACACTTTGCGTCATACATTTGCGAGTCATCTTTTACAAAGCGGTGCTGATTTGAGGGTGATACAGGAACTTTTAGGACATGCATCATTATCGACAACTCAAAAGTACACACACCTTGATATTACTCATCTGATGGATGTTTATGATAAGGCACATCCTCTTGCAAAAGAAGAGAAAGACGAACGAATTAAGAAATAGATGTTGAATGATATACTGTAAAGATTGTAAATTATAATTAAGTGTCTCTAATAATATTATGAAGGAATTTATGATTAAAGGAACGACTATTCTATGCATTAGAAAGGATAAGAAGGTAGCAATAGGCGGTGATGGACAGGTTACTTTTGGTAATACTGTATTGAAACATAATGCGAAAAAGATAAGGAAGATGTTTAACGACAAGGTACTGACTGGCTTTTCTGGCGCAACAGCGGATGCCCTTACGTTGTTTGAGAAGTTTGAAGGAAAGCTTGAGTCTTATAGAGGTAATATCACGAGGGCTTCGGTAGAGCTTGCAAAAGACTGGAGGACTGATAAAGTTCTTAGGAGGCTTGAAGCACTATTGATTGTTGCTGATATTGATCATACCTTCATAATCTCTGGTAATGGAGATGTTATAGAGCCAGAAAGTGGTATAGCTGCTATCGGTTCTGGTGGTCCTTATGCTCAAGCAGCTGCAAAGGCGTTGATGGAGAATACTGATTTAGATGCGAAGACTATTGTGGAGAAGGCAATGAAGATTGCCTCTGAAATATGTATTTATACGAATGATAGTATAGTTATAGAGGAGATAAATGGATAATCTAACACCAAGAAAGATTGTAGAGGAACTTGATAAATATATAATCGGTCAAAATAAAGCAAAAAAAGCAGTTGCTATTGCGATGAGAAACCGTTGGCGCAGGCAGAGGCTTGCACCTGAACTCAGAGATGAAGTTTTACCAAAAAATATCATTATGATAGGGCCTACAGGTGTTGGTAAGACTGAGATAGCGAGAAGGTTGTCTAAACTTGCTAATGCACCTTTTGTTAAGGTTGAGGCATCTAAGTTTACAGAGGTTGGTTATGTTGGGAGGGATGTGGAGTCGATGGTTCGTGATTTAACAGAGATATCTGTAGGGATTGTTAAATCTGAACACATAGAGAAGGTGCAAGAGAAGGCAACAATGCTTGCTGAAGAAAGGGTTTTGGATCTGTTGCTTCCTCAACAAAAAAGTGTTAGGGGTTTGAATTCAGACTATGAAAAGGAGCGTTATAAGGAGACGAGGGAAAGACTCAGGATACAGTTGAGGGAAGGGAAGCTTGATAATAGATATGTTGATATTGAGGTAAAGGAGAAGATAATACCTTTTGGTGTTGTTTCTAATATTGGCCTTGAAGACCTCGAGATAAACTTAAAAGAGATGCTTGGCAACTTTTTACCTGAGAAACCAAAGAGGAAGAAGGTTAAGGTATCTGAAGCACTTGTAATATTACAGCAAGAAGAGGCGAATAAGCTTATTGATATGGATAAGGTAACAAAGGAGGCTATAACAAGAGTGGAACAGACAGGGATCATATTTATTGATGAGATTGATAAGATAGCAAGTAAAGGTTACTCTCATGGACCAGATGTTTCGAGGGAAGGTGTCCAAAGAGATTTGTTACCAATAGTTGAAGGGACAACTGTAACGACAAAATATGGGCCTGTGAAAACTGATCATATCTTATTTATTGCAGCTGGTGCCTTTCATATGTCAAAGCCTTCTGACCTGATTCCTGAACTACAAGGTAGATTTCCTATAAGGGTTGAGCTTGAACCACTTGGAAAAGAGGAGTTTGTCAGGATACTGACCGAACCTAATAATGCTTTAATAAAACAATACACTGCGTTACTGTCTACAGAGGATGTCATCCTCGATTTTACAGAAGACTCTATAGATGAGATAGCGAGCATTGCCGCTTATGTTAATGAAAAGACAGAGAATATAGGTGCAAGAAGACTTCATACAGTCCTTGAGAAGCTCCTTGAAGATGTATCATTCGAGGCCCCTGAAAGAAAAAATGGGAAGCTTGTTATTGATAGGCAGTATGTAAGGGATAAATTAAGTGAAATTGTAAAAGACGAAGACCTAAGCCGATACATCTTGTAAGATATATCAATCTTCTCCTCATCATCTTGTTTTGAGCAGGATAATTTATTTAAAAATGATATCTTAAAATAATATAATAGTTATAGAAGTCATGAATAATTCATATCTTGGTAAATTAGATTACAATGACCCTTTATATGAGGTCCTTTTTTCTCAATTAAATCTGCCTGTAAAAGAACCCCTATTTCATGTGAAAAGGATGTCTTCTCGAAGGGTTTATAAATATATTGAAGAGAAGACAAATATTGCTGTAATCGGAAAATTTTTTAATCTGAATGATAATAAAGAGGAGAAGGTAAGAAGAATAAAAGGGGAATTTGATAATCTTAAGAAGCTAAGAAATTTGGGTTTCGATGTATATCCTCTTTATGTTGTCAAACCATTTGGTAAAGAGGAGAGGATAGGACTTGCACTGACTGAGGAATTTGTATATGGTAAAGACCTTGATTATTACATAAAAAAGGCAATCTATAAAGGTAAGGGAAGTTCTTTAAAGAAGAGACTTTCGAGGCTTGCCGATTTTTTGTATGCTTTACATAAAAAAACTCAAGATTCAAGAAGGGTTAATATTGAGCCTGTATCATTATATTTTCAGAGGATATTGGATAAATTATGTAGACATAGAATCATCGATGATTTGAAAAGTTATATAAGATTAATGGATAAATGGTTATCGAGGAATAACATTCAGATGGCTAAATCTTCTATAGTTCATGGTGATGCAACTCCGACTAATTTTATCTTTACTGAGGGTGGGAACATAGTTGCCATAGACCTTGAAAGGATGAAAGATTGTGACCCTGTATATGATATTGGTATGGTTTGTGGAGAATTAAAACATGCATTTATGTGGCGTAAAGGAAGACCTGATGAGGTTGAACCTTATATAAGACATTTCTTAAAAGAGTATGCAAAACATTTTAAGGATGAAAAAGAGGCATTTAAGGAGATTACATATAGGAATCCATTTTATATGGGATTGACCGAGTTAAGGATAGCAAGAAATGAGTATTTAAATTGGGATTATAGAAGATGGCTTGCACGTGAGGCAATGGAGTGTTTGAGATGGGGGTTAATGTTTAGATGATAAAGGCAATATTTTTTGATCTATATGGGACGTTAATCAATATTAGAACGGATGAGTATGATGATTGGGTATATGATGTTCTGTCGCGTTACCTTCATTATAATGCTATAAATATCAAGGCTAATGAATTAAAAAAAGAGTATCTCGAAGGTATACAACTGTTAATAAGTAGAAGTAAGGAAGAGTATCCAGAGGTTGATGTTTTCTCCGTGTTTTTTAATATAATCAATAAATATGGTAAGAAGAAATATTCGAAGGTATTTGTAAGGAGTGTATCTTTGCTTTTCAGGACATTAACAATTAGGAATTTTTCTATTTTTGACGGTCTTTATAATGTATTATTTGAATTAAACTCGAGATATAAGTTGGGTATTATTTCTGATGCTCAATGGGTATTTGCTGAACCAGAGATGTCGATGCTTGGCCTTGACCAATTCTTTGATAATGTTATTTTGTCATCAAGGTATGGGTTCAAGAAACCCGATGTTAGATTGTTTAAGATGGCGATGGATAATGCTTCTTCAAAGCCTGAAAATTCTATATATATTGGGGACAATCCGTATAAGGATTTGATAGGTGCTAAAAGAGCAGGGATGAGATGTATTTTGTTTAGATGTGAATGTAAGCAATATAATGGATATTCTCCGGATGCTTGTATTGGTAATTATGAAGAACTTAAGGAAATTTTAAACTCATGGAAATAAGTGGAAAAACGAAGATAGTTGGTATATTCGGTTATCCTATCGAACATACATTATCTCCAGCTATGCATAACGCTGCTTTTAAATATCTTGGAATCGATTATTGTTATATTCCATTTCTTGTGCATCCAGAACTTCTTGGTGATGCGGTTCGTGCTATTAAGGCACTCAATATTGTAGGCGTAAATGTAACGATACCACATAAGGAGAATGTTATTAAGTATCTTGATTACGTTGACGAAGAAGCAATGTTCATTGGTGCTGTGAATACTATAGTTAATGCTAATAGAAAGTTAAGCGGATACAATACAGATGGGATAGGTTTTATGCTATCACTTGAGGAGTTGAATATTAACATTGATGATAAAAAGGTGTTAGTAGTAGGTGCTGGTGGTGCTTCGAGGGCAATTGGTTATTATATTTGTAAAAGGGCTCATAAGTTATTTATTTATGGAAGGACGAAGGAGAAGGTTTTAAGACTCATAAATGACTTAAGAAGAATCAATGATAATATTTATCTTCATGAAAATTTAGATAACTTTTCTGAATTTGATATGATTGTTAATACCACCCCCCTTGGTCTTAAGGATGAAGATACCCCGCCTTTTAATATAGGTCTACTTAGGGCTAACCAGATTGTATATGACCTTATCTATAAGGACACACGACTTATAAAAGAGGCTAGGGAAAAGGGATGTATTGCAATTAATGGAAAAGGGATGCTTCTGTGGCAGGGCGTTAAAGCCTTTGAAAAGTGGACGGGCATATCACCCCCAGTTGACATAATGAGGTCTGTATTAATATAATAATTTATATATATTTATAATATAATATTTAAAAGATGGGGGGTGATCAAAGAAAAATATAAACTAAAAGATAGGGCGTATTTAAGAGAAATAATAAATATGGAGGTGTATAATGAAGGGTGATGGATTAATTGATAAGAAGCTCTCTGATTACCTTGAATTGAAAGGTATTTCAAGGAGAGATTTTCTGAAGTATTGTGCAGCAACTGCAGCTGTATTAGGCATATCTGAACTCGAATTCACTGAAAAGATTGTTTATGCAATGGAGACGTCTTCTTCTAAACCACCTGTGATATGGCTTGAAGGTCAGGACTGCGCTGGTTGTTCAATATCTTTCACACAGATACTCAATCCGCCAGCTTCTTCCATAATCCTTGATAAGATTTCACTGAGATATCATGAGACTGTTATGGCTGCATCTGGGAGTCTTGCTGAGGAGACTTATAAAGAGACAGTTAGAAAAGGCGGTTATGTTCTGATAGTTGAGGGTTCTGTGCCATCTGCGGATGATAGATTTTGTATGATTGGTGGAAGACCTTTCCGAGAGATTTTGAATGAGGCAGCAAAAAATGCAGCAGCGATAATAGCGGTGGGTGCTTGCGCAACATATGGTGGGATACCAGCAGCTACACCGTCTAAAGGGATAGGACTGGATAAGGCACTTCCTGGAAAGAAGGTCATTAACTTACCAACATGCCCAGTGCATCCAGACCATTTGGCAGGTACAGTTCTTTATTTTCTAACGACTGGTAAAATCCCAGAACTTGATGAGATTGGAAGACCAAAGATGTATTTTAAAGAGACCATACACGATAATTGTAGAAGACGTGGACACTTTGAGAATGGGAGATTTTTGACTGATTGGAATGACCCTAAGCAGAAAGATTGGTGTCTTTTACAGAAAGGTTGTAAGGGGCCAATGACGAAGTCTGATTGCCCGGTAAGGAGATGGAACGACGGAATCAGTTTTTGCTTGGATTGTGGAGGTGTTTGCATGGGTTGTTCAGAGCCTGGCTTTTATTCACAAATGTCGCCGTTGTATGCCTTAGAAGGCGAGCTATCTAAGAAGATACTTGCGATGAAAGACACCGGTATGCTTAAAAAAGAGAATGGATAGAAGGAGGTGATATAAATGGCTAAAAGAATAACAATAGATCCCATAACAAGGATTGAGGGGCATTTAAAGATAGAGATAGAGGTTGAAAATGGTAAGGTAAAAAATGCTTGGAGTAGTGGTACGATGGCACGTGGATTTGAAGCGATGCTTGTCGGGAAGGATCCAAGAGATGCATCGTTTGTTACGAGTCGTTTCTGTGGTGTATGTTATAGTGTTCATCAGATGGCTTCTGCACGAGCTCTTGATCAGGCATTTGGGGCTAAGGTTCCATGGCCTGGGACTTTGATAAGAAATCTTGTGATGGCTGCTGAATATATTTACGACCATACTCTACATTTTTATCAGTTGAGTGCTCTTGATTATATAGATATAATGGCAATAGCAGAGTACAAAGGAAAGGACAAAGATCTTATCGCAATAAAGGAGAAGATATTAAATCTCGTTAATTCAAAAGATACATATCCATTAACACCCCGTTATAAACCAGATGAATTTACTGTTAAAGATCCAGAGATTGTTATAATGGCTGTTAAACACTATACTGATGCTTTAAAGATGCATGCTAAGGCAAGAAATATGGGTGCTATCTGGGGAGGTAGGACACCTCATTACCAAAACATTGTTGTTGGTGGAGTTACTTCTTATCCGGATATCAATCAAATAGCAAGGTTCAAGACGATGCTTGATGAACAGGCAAAGTTTATAAATGAGGTTTACATACCAGATGTTTTACTTTTTGGTACAGGTCCTTTATGGAAACTTGCTGAGATGGGTATCGGTGGTGGACATTACAATTATCTTTCTTATGGAGGCTTCGAAAAAGACCAGAGTGGTGATATGGTTTTTCCATCAGGTGTGATTGTAGGTCTTGATGTTAATAACATAAAGGTTGATAATTTTGATCCAGAGAAGATTACTGAGTCGGTTAAGTATGGATGGTATAAGGATAATAAACCAGTGCACCCGTATAACGGGGAACAGGTATTTAAACTTGATAAGAAAGATGCTTATAGTTTTGTGAAAGCACCTCGATATGATGGGAGACCAATGGAGGTTGGTCCGCTTGCAAGGATGATTATTGCTAAGAATCCTGATTTGCTATCTCTTGTTAAAAAGGGAGCCAAGCCCGGGGTTGTAGCGAGACATGCTGCGAGAGCGATAGAGACGAAGTTGGTTGTAGAGGCATGTTATGGGTGGCTTGATCAGTTGTTAACAGAGATGACAAAACCTAATTTTAAGATTCACGATACTGAACACTGGGAACCACCAGAAAGTGGAATGGGTGCTGGTTTTTATGAGGCACCAAGAGGTGCTCTTGGACACTGGATAAAGATAAAAGATAAAAAGATAGAAAATTATCAAGCTGTAGTTCCATCTACATGGAATGCGTCTCCACGATGTGAGAAAGGTTACAGAGGTCAATATGAAGAGTCTTTAATAGGTGTTCCAGTGCCTGATACTGATAATCCTATAAATGTTGTTAGGGTGATTAGGTCTTTTGATCCATGCCTTGCATGTGCTATCCATTTAATAGACCCACAGACGAATGAAGTAAAAAAATTCACAGTTCAATGATTGGTTCTATGGGAAATAGTTTAAATAAGGGGGAGGAAATCTCCCCCTTTAAAATTGTTGTGCTTGGAGTTGGGAATTTGCTGTTATCTGATGAAGGGTTTGGTGTACATGTGGCTAATAGGATGATGAGTATGGATTTACCGAGCAATGTTTCTATTGTTGAAGGTGGTACAGATGGTTTTAAACTTTTGAATGTTATAACGGAAGCGGATAAATTAATAGTTGTTGACGCAATAAAGGGTGGTTCAAAGCCTGGAACGATATATCGCTTTAATGTAGATGAGGTAAAAGATGTTCCAAAGGGTTTTAAAACATCTGTTCACCAAGTTGGTATTCTTGAAGTTATTGATTTATCAAGTTTGATAGGTAAGAAGCCTGAAACGGTCGTGATTGGTGTAGAGCCAAAATCTTTGCAGATGGGTATGGAACTCTCTTCCGAGATTGAGATGGTAATCCCAAGAGTTATAGAACTTGTTTTAGAAGAGATTAACAGGCAATAATCTAAATAATAATTTTATTTCTTCTCTAAAACGTTTGCTTTTTTCATCACAAAACTGTAAATTATAATACGTCGAGGATTTATAGAGTCTTTTTAAAAATAAAAACGTAAGGAGGTATTATTTATGAAGGTTGGGGAAATAATGACTAAGGTTGTCCACACAGTAGGACCAAATCAGACGTTGAAGGAAGCAGCAGATATTATGAATAAGCACAGAGCTAATGGACTTGTGGTTGTGAAGAACGAGAAGGTTGTTGGGGTTATAACGAAAGCCGATATATTTAAAGCCATATTACCACGTTATCCTGATATCATTGAGGATGAGAGACACATGACAGACCTCGAATATATTGAAGAACGAGCACATAAACTTTATGAAATGGAAGTTAGTGAGATAATGGGAACTCCGCCGATTACTATTACGAGTGATGTGCCAATTGTAAAGGCTGGTTCTACAATGATTTTGAGAAGGGTAAAACAATTACCTGTTGTGGACAAAGGGAAACTCGTTGGTATTATTACTCTTACTGATATAATTAACTATCTTTTGAAGAAGATTAAGTAAAAGTAGTAGAGGGTTAGTCATAAGTAGCTTAAATATTATGGCTAACCCTCCTTTGTTTAGTAATACATATAGATTTATACCTTCACATGATAATAGAATTGATATACTATTATCATGAGCTTTGATGCCATATAATTTGCACGTTAATAGGATTTATTAGTCATGATACTTTTCTATATATTATTGGCTACTGTTATAGTAAGCTTAATATCATTAATTGGTATTGTTTTTATTGGTATTAAAAATGAGGTATTTGATAGACTTATTGATTATCTTGTAAGTTTTGCTATAGGTGGCCTTCTTGGTGGTGCATTTATTCATCTTCTTCCGGAATCAATCGAGTTAGGAAATTCATCAATATGTTCGTTTGTTTTGTCAGGTATAATGATTTTTTTTGTTATAGAAAAAGTGTTTCATTGGAGGCACTGTCACAAAGGTCATTGTGACGTTCATGCTTTTGCGTATTTGAATCTTCTGGGAGATGGTGTTCATAATTTTGTAGATGGATTAATAATAGCGGCGTCTTTTGTTGTTGATATCAGACTTGGTTTGGTCACAACAGTTGCTGTTTTAATACATGAAATACCACAGGAGATTGGAGATTATGGTATACTTGTTTATGGAGGTCTAAGTAGAAGAAAGGCTTTATTGTATAATTTACTTTCTGCTCTTACCGCAGTAGCTGGTGGGATAATTGGGTATTATGCATCGGAAAGGGTTTTATGGCTTAAGTATTATTTGATACCTTTTACCGCTGGTGGATTTATTTACATAGCACTTGTTGATATGGTTCCTGAGTTACACAAAAAGAGCGAAGGGTTAAAGTCGGGTTTCCAATTTATATTTATTTTTTTAGGTTTTTTCTTGATGTGGGTATTTAAATTAATATTTGAAGATTGAAAGGGGTATGCTATGAAGATGCAAGAAATAAGAAAGATCGCAAAGGAAAGGGGGTTGAGACCTGATAGTAGAATTTCAAAGATTGAACTTGTTAGGATGATACAAAGGTCTGAAGGGTATAATGATTGTTTTGCTACAGAGCTTGTAAAGACTTGTGGACAGATGAAATGCCTCTGGCGTGAAGATTGTCTCTCAATTCAGAAAATAAAATAGATTATTTTGATGCTAATATCTTAATGTGGCTTTAAGCCTCTTTGGTGATAAGAGTAGGTCAAGGGCATCGATTGTTGAGGTGACAATTATATCGGCTGATTTTATAGCATCTATGGAACAACCTTCATTAAGACATACTGCAACTCCTATTTTTGCAGTTTTTAGCATTTTCCTGTCGTTATTTCCATTTCCAAAGGCTATCACGTATTCAGGGTTAAGTTTTTTTATATAGTCTTCTTTTTGGATATCGTGGTCATTGCCTGTTAGAATGTGTATTTCACATTCTATGTCTTTTAACTCATCTTTTGCCTTCCCAAAGGTATCAGCTGTAAGTATGTGAATATCGAGGAACCTTGAGACTTCTATCATTCTTTCTTTTACACCTGACAGAAGTTTTCCATCTACCGACAATGTACCTGTAAAGTCGGAGACGAGGTATTTAAGTTTTACTTCTCCAAAACCTGGGATTTCTAACTCAAACATAAGTACTCCTTGTTAAGTATTGTTGAAATGTTTAGACATTCAATAATAGTTTATCTCTGTTTATTAGTATTAAGTATAAACTAAGCGATTTACAGAAATTGTTGGTTTTAATACAATGTTATTTATTTAGAAACAACTAATTATTTCAGTGATGATATAATATTGTTAATTTTAAATCAAGTAAAATGATAATTGATATATTTATTTTTCCTGTGAATAACTTTAATGGATAGGTTGTTTGTGTATGTAGATATTTTTTGTAATTTAAAATGATAGAAATAAAAGTATTGTATTAATGAAGAGACCAAATATTAAGTATGTTCTATTGAAAAGCTAAAGCGGGCTTAACAAAATAGAGGTGAATTAAAATAGGTAAAAAGGCTGGGAAGGATATGAGCAGATTGACGTGGTCAGAAACTGCGAAGAGATTTTATGAGATTATGATTAGATAAAAATTTCTATTGTTTTAATAATCTGCTGGTGAACTGCCCTTGAAAATCAAAACAGGTTTATAACCAGTCGGGTTGATTTTTTTGTTGTACGCTGACTTTTTTCTTTAAGGGATTACTACTTCTTTTTCTTTTACAAGACTGGAAAGAGAATTAAGAAGAAAATCTTTAGCGTCGAGTATTTCGAGAAGTACAGGTTCTCCATCTTTTGAAAAATGGATAATCATCTGGCCTTCTTCTTCAGCATAGTCTATTTTTTTTACCTGAAAGTTCAATAAGAAGGGCATCAACATCTTTGCTGTATTTAATCTTTCTCATACCTTTCTATCAGGATTTCTGACAATATCTTCAATAGTTTCTTTCGATACATCTACGCCGTGAGCTTTCAATATCTCAATTTTCAGCAGTGAATGTAGGCTGAATTCTACATCAGTTGGCATAATCTATTTTACCTTATTATGATGTTTTCTGCATGGCTATTGTTAGCCATCCGCTACAGGCACATATAGACATGCTATATAAATCGTATTCTATAAATTTAGACTTTTATTTAAATGATTTGTTACGCCAGCTATAGATTGAAGGTTTGCCAACATGAAGTCCTTTGAAAAGCTTGTTTTGATCCATGTGTGAACGGATTTGTGTAAAAGTCCATAAACCGCGGCATTTTGCATAATTTTCTAAAATGTAAGTTATTGCTGCGTTGCAGAGTCTTAATGAGCCTTTAGTATCAATCCTATGGTTACTTCCTAAAGATGCAATGGATAATGTGGCATCTTGTTTATTAGTTGATATATTCTCAGTATATGTTATCATAGCATAATAAACTTCAGATGTAGAGTTTCTAACCGATTTGAAGCTTCCTTTTGTTTATCAGAGCTATTTATAGGATTTTCATCAAAAAATACCCTTTTTTGATATTATGTGATATGTTAAAATGTAATAAAAATAAATTGTTTTAAAAGATTTTGAAAGAAAAAAAGGAAAAACCTTATGTAGAAATTTATTGTGATGGTGCTTGTAGCGGCAACCCTGGTGTTGGTGGTTATGGAATAATTTTAAAGTATGACGATAAAAAAAAGGAGATCTCAGGATATGAGGGTCTGACTACAAATAATAGGATGGAACTGACCGCTGCTATTAAAGGACTCGAGATGCTAAAAAGACCTTGTAAGGTGAGAATCTTCACAGATTCTAATTATGTAGTAAAAGGTGCAAAATTCTGGATTAATGAATGGAAGGAGAAAGGCTGGAGAAATAGTAAAAATGAGATTGTTGCTAATAAGGATTTGTGGGAGAGGATGTTAAATCTAATGGAAAAACATGATATAAAATGGGAGTGGGTCAAAGGTCATAGTGCTCATCCTGAAAATGAGAGATGTGATAGGATTGCTAAGGAAGAGATTAAGAGGTATAAAAAGTTGTTAAAAAGAAGGATTGCAAAGAGTGAAGAAGATTGACATAAGAAATCTTACTGGTATGTTCCTAATTGCAGTGCCGAGCCTTAAAGACCCAAATTTTGAAAAGACGGTGGTTTTGATTTGCGACCACACAAAAGAAGGAGCCTTTGGTCTTGTGATTAATAGGGTTCTCCTGAATAGCTTCATACCATTATATAGTGGTCTTGATATAAAAGAAGCACTTGTTGATTTGCCAATTTTTTACGGAGGTCCTGTTAAGCCAGAGCAAGGCTATATATTGTATAGTCCTTCAGGAACATATTATCCATCGATTGAGATTAATAAAAATCTATCTCTTACAACAGCTAAAGAGATATTGATTGATATTGCTGAGGGTAAAGGACCTAAGCATTTTTTGTTTACTATGGGGTTTGCGGGTTGGGCGCCTGGGCAACTCGAGTATGAATTGATGATAGATAGTTGGTTAGTTGCTCCAGCAAGCAATAAGATAATATTTTCAGTTCCAGTCTCAGAAAGGTGGAGAGTAGCTGCTGAGTCTATAGGAGTTGATATGGATAGACTTTTTTCAAGACAGGGAAGGGTGTAATTTGACACTTAATAATTTATTCTATTAGAATATATGTCTTGATAATATTTGAGAGGTGAGTAGATAATGAAAACGGTTTTTGCAAAAAGAGGTGAAGTAGAACGGAAGTGGTATCTTGTTGATGCTAAAGATGCAATTCTTGGCAGACTTGCGGCTAAGATTGCGACTTACTTACGTGGTAAGAATAAACCTGTCTTTACTCCACATGTTGATACTGGTGATTTTATAGTTGTGATAAATGCAGAAAAGATTAGGTTAACAGGTAAGAAACTTGATGATAAGGTTTATTATACTCATTCGGGATTTCCGGGTGGGCTAAAGGCTCAAACTGCAAGAGAAAGGCTTCAAAAAAGACCTGAGGATGTGATTGTAGATGCAGTATGGGGTATGTTACCAAAAGGAAGGCTTGGTAGAAAACTTATCAAAAAGCTTAAAGTTTATAGAGGTTCTGAACATCCTCACGAAGCCCAAAAACCTGAATTGCTAAAAGTTTAGAAATCTAAAGAAAAGGAGATATACATGGCTGAAATTCAATATAGTGCAACTGGAAGAAGAAAGACTTCTGTTGCAAGGGTTGTTCTTACTCCTGGGAGTGGAAAGATAATAGTTAATAAGAAGCCTATTGAAGATTATTTTCCGCGTGAAACACTAAGAATGATGATAAGACAGCCCATTGAGTTATCAGGGCTTTCTGGTAAATATGATGTTATAGCCAAGGTTGTAGGAGGCGGACTTTCAGGTCAAGCAGGAGCAGTAAGACATGGAATCGCACGTGCAATTGTCGAATTAAATGGTGATTTGCGTTTTAAATTGAAAAAGGAAGGCTTTTTAACGAGAGATCCAAGAGAGAAAGAACGTAAGAAATATGGACAGAAGGGTGCACGTAAAAGATTCCAATTCTCCAAGAGATAATTTATACAATTTTATTTAATGTCTTATTGATTCATTTAATTTATAATGATTAATGTATTCATATGTGGTGGTAGTGGATACACTGGTGTTGAGTTACTCCGTATACTTTATAACCATCCTAATGTTACAGTAACTGGTGTCAGCTCTGAGAAATCTGCTGGTAAGTCAGTAACAGATCTATTTCCGTCTTTACATAAATATTCTAATTTGGTTTACGAACCATTGATTCCCGAAAAGATACTTAGTAGAGCAGATTTATTTTTTATGTCTCTTCCACATTCAGCATCACAGGAGGCAGTGGCATTTTTTTATGAAAAAGGCAAAAAGGTGATTGATCTTTCAGCAGATTATAGGATTAAAGATCCCTCTGTATATGAGAAGTGGTATGGTGTTAAACATAGTTATAAAAGTATACTTAAAAAGGCAGTTTATGGTCTTCCTGAATTGTATAGAGAAAATATTCGTGGTTCTTCGTTGGTAGCTAACCCTGGTTGTTATCCAACTGGTGCTATATTGGGTTTGTATCCCATCTTGAAGAAGAGAATTATTGATGTTTCGAGCATAATTATAGATTCGAAATCAGGGGTGAGTGGTGCTGGGAGGAAGTCTGACATCTCTTTGTCTTTTTGTGAAGTAAATGAAGGTTTTAAGGCTTATGCTGTTGGAGTACACAGGCATACACCTGAGATAGAACAAGAAATTTCGAGAATATATCGTCAACAGATTAAGATTATTTTTACACCTCATCTTCTTCCAGTAGATAGGGGTATACTTACTACTATTTATTTAAAAATCCTTGAGGATATTTCTCCAGAAGAATTATATAATTTGTATGAAAAAACTTATAAAGGTGAACCATTTGTTAAGGTACTTAAATATGGAACATATCCAAATATTATGGATGTGAGGGGGACAAATTACTGTGAGATTGGGTTTAAATTAATAAATGAAAATAAATCATTAATTATAATAACCGCTATTGATAATTTGGTTAAAGGCGCATCTGGTCAAGCAGTTCAGAATATGAATATCATGTTTGGCTTTAAAGAGATAGAAGGACTTGACTCTCTTGCACTATTTCCGTAAATTTTTATGATTTTAGTTAAGGTTAGAGATTAAATGATACCTCGAGGTTTTTTGTTTTCTGCAGTAGAGGCAAATATTAAAAAGCCTGGGCGAAAAGATCTTGCCTTAATCTTTTCGGAAAGTGTGGCAAATGTAGCGGGTGTTTTTACAACAAACCGTATTAAAGCTGCGCCTATTATACTTAATATGAAAAGGATAAGGTCAAATAAAGGTCAGGCGATTTTAGTGAATAGTGGTAATGCTAATGCTTGTAATGGCAAAAGGGGCATTATGGATGCAATAGAGATGTCTAATCATGTAGCAAAATATTTAGATATAAAACCATCGCTTGTTTATGTATCTTCAACTGGAGTGATTGGTACTCCGATGCCGATGGAACGTATTAGATTAAAAATTCCCGAGTTGGTCAAAAGGCTTGGTGGTTCAACTGTTGAGGAGGTTGCAGAAGCAATAATGACTACGGATAAGTTTTCGAAGGTTGTGAAAAAAGGGATTAAGATTAAAGATAAAGATTGTGCAATTGTAGGCATCTGTAAGGGTGCTGGCATGATATGCCCAAAAATGGCTACCATGCTTTGTTTTATTATTACAGATGTGAATGTTGATGGAGATATACTTGATAGAGAATTACGTATGGCTGTAGATAATTCTTTTAATAAGATAACAGTAGATGGGGATATGTCGACGAATGATATGGTGATGATTATGGCAAATGGAAGGGCGGAGAATGACATTATAAATAAAGGTTCAAAATATCTTTCAGATTTTAGAGAAGTATTGTTAGATGTCACATATGAACTTTCAAAGATGATTGTTAGGGATGGTGAAGGAGCCACCAAAGTTATCGAGGTTGAAGTAAGGAATGCAAAGACAAAGAATGATGCTGAGAAATGTGCTTTTGCTGTTGCAAATTCTAACCTTGTGAAAACAGCGATTCACGGGGGTGATTCTAACTGGGGAAGGATTATGTCTGCGCTTGGTTATTCAGGTGCAAATGTAAATGAGAATGAGATAGACATTATGATGGGAGACATATTGATTGTAAAGAATGGGGTGGGAACTGGTAATGATGAAAAGGCTAATATTTATTTGAAAAATAAGGAGATAAAACTTATCATAGATTTACATAAAGGTAGTCATTCAACAAGGGTATTAACATGTGATTTATCAGAAGAATATATTAGGATAAATGCATCTTATAGGTCGTGAGGGTCTTGACAAAAATCAATTTAGAATGTTATTTATAGATAGATGCCTCGTTATCTCCCCTAATACTGCAGTCCAATTCCCACGGGCTGCAGTATTTAATTTTTGGTGTTAAACTTCTATAATTTTATATTTTCTTGAACCAAGCCCAAGTCTTTCCGCCTCTTCTACTTGTAGCCAATAGGGTTTGAGAGAGAGTTTAAATAATATATCGTCTCCTTTATTTATATCTTTTTCGTCTGTTGCAGATTGAGGAAGTGGGTGTGATCTTAATAATAAATCAATGCTTGCCTGCTCGATAGAGACGATGTCATCTGATATTAAAATACCAATGTCCTGAATTACAGGAACGTCGGCAACGGGCATGCAATCACATTCGGGTTGAATCTCTGTCAAAAAATTTATATATATAACTTTATATGGTTTAAATGTGCTAAGGACGGTTTTTGCGGATTCAGCGAGTGACTTCATGAATCGTTCATCATCCTTTGGTAATTTTATTGCGTTTGTCTGGCAAACACGTTCACATCTACCACATCTCCAGCATTCTTTTGGATCCCATTTTAGCTCGTTATTTTCAAATTTGATTACATCAAGGGGACATATTTCCATACATTGATAACATAACTCACATTTTTCTTTATCCCATGTAAGTATTCCTTCTCCAATAGTGTGCATTGCGCCTCTACCACATTTCCATCCGCATTCTCTATGTCTTGAACTGACACCACCCATTGCTATATTTTTTATTGCACCACCATAACCAGCTTGAATATGCCCCTTAACATGTGAGCAGACTACCATCGCAGGAACATCATATATAAGACTTGCGATGGCTATTTCGCCAAGTAATTCTCCTGCCTTTACCATTATATTATCGTTACCATATAATCCATCCGCTATTACTACTGGTGCACCTACAGTTAAGTGGTTTATGCCATTCTGATTTGCGACTTCTAAATAATCAAGGCCTTTAATACGGACAGAGTCTGTAACGAATGGTTTGGCACCAATTCGTTTTAATTCTTCAACAACCTTTCTTAAGAAGACCGGTCTAACAATTCTATGAGCACCTTCTGAGCCAAAATGTGTTTTTATAGCAACCCATTCATCTTTTTCAAAGTATTTTGATAGCTGGAATAATTTGAGTAATTTTTCAAGTTTTCCAGGCATGCTGTCATCATATTTCCATTTTGTTGCTCTTGCAGATGCGAAATAAACATCTGACATAAAATCACCCTCCTTTCGTTTTTCATATTATATCAAATTTAATTTATTATGATAATTCTATTGCAATTAGTTGCCCTTTTGTAAAAATGTTATTTTGTCAAGAAGGGTTATAGGGATTTTGATAAAGGTTACACTTTCTGATAAATTGTGTTATGATTTGATTTAATTATTTTATTTTTTAGTATGAAAAAGGAGATAGTAGACTATTTAATAATTGGTAGTGGAGTCGCAGGATTAAGGGCTGCGATTGAACTCGCGCCTTATGGTGATGTTCTGGTTATAACTAAGGATAGACCTGCTGAGAGTAGCACAGAGTATGCTCAAGGTGGTATTGCTGTGGCTTTGAGTGATGAGGACGAGGTTGGAATCCATTATGAAGATACTTTAAAGGCAGGAGATGGTTTGTGTAGAGAAGAGGCGGTTAAGATTCTTGTAGAGGAAGGTCCTGAGAGAATTTTAGAGCTTATATCCTGGGGTGCTGAGTTTGATAAAGAAGGTTCAAAGTTGTCGTTTACAATGGAGGCTGCACATTCGAGAAAAAGAATATTACACGCACATGGTGATTCAACGGGTAAAGAGCTCGAAAGGGTTTTATTAAATAAGGTTCGTTCTTTCTTAAATGTTAGAAAATATCCTTATTCTTTTACAGAAGATTTAATAATATTTGATGGAGAGTGCTATGGAGCATATGTTTTGGTAGGTGGTGAGAGAGTCGCACTTTTTGCTAAGGCAACAATACTTGCTACTGGGGGTGCGGGTCAGGTTTATTCAAGAACAACAAATCCCGCAGTCGCTACAGGTGATGGTATGGCAATAGCATTTAGGGCTGGTGCAGTACTTGAGGATATGGAATTTGTTCAATTTCACCCCACCGTTTTATTTGCACCCTCTGCGCCACAATTTTTACTAAGTGAAGCAATGAGAGGCGAGGGTGCTTTATTGAGAAATGTAAATAAAGAGCTGTTCATGAAATCTTATCATCCTGATGCTGAGCTTGCACCAAGGGATGTTGTATCAAGGGCGATTATATCTCAAATGGTTAGAACTAAGAGTAATCATGTTTATCTGGATTTGACACATCTCGATTCTGAATATATTAAAAAGAGGTTTCCAAGGATTTACACGACTTGTCTTCATTATGATATTGATATAACGAAAGAGCTTGTGCCTGTTTCTCCTGCTGCCCATTATATTATGGGAGGGGTAAAAACAGACGTGAATGGAGCAACTAATATAAATGGATTATATGCAGCTGGTGAGGTAGCCTGCACAGGTGTTCATGGTGCGAATAGGCTTGCATCTAATAGTCTGCTTGAGGGTCTTGTTTATGGGGCAAGGGCTGGTAGATCTGCTTTAAGTTCTCCTATTGAAGAGCATCAGCTTAAAGCTGGTATAAAAGAGTTACCGAGACAAGAATATCCAATAAGGCATCATTTTTCTTTCCCTGATTATGAAGAGATAAGAAGGTCATTGAGGAAGATTATGTGGGAGCGTGCGGGGATAATAAGATGTGCTGATTCACTTGAGGAGGCGAGTAAAAAGATTGAAAGTTGGTCTTTTGTGCTTGAAAAGGATTTTATTACGAGAAGGGAACTTGAACTTAAGAATATGTTAATAGTAGCACGTCTAATTGTTGAGTCGGCTAAGAAGAGAAGATGTAGTGTTGGGGCACATTATAGGTCTGATTACCCTGAGAAGGGGGATGATTGGAGAAAACATAATATCGTGTATAAGAAAGATACGGGTATCATATATGAAGAAATTAAATAGAGTCTTTAGAAATGCAAAGATTGTATGTACAATAGGCCCTTCTTCATCAAGTGATGATGTAATAAGCTCATTAATAAAGAATGGAATGGATGTAGCGCGATTGAATTTTTCACATGGTGACCATGAGAGCCATTCAAAGATGATTGATATAATAAGGGACTTATCTCATAGACTAAATAAACCTGTAGCTATACTTCAGGATCTTCAGGGAATAAAGATTAGGTTAGGTGATGTAAAGGAGGGGATGGTTGAGATTAAAAAGGGTGACATCATTAGTGTTAAGTCAGGTGATGGTATTAGTAACAATAAAGAGATATTTATTTTGTATCCAACACTTTTAAAAGATGTTAAGAAAGGTGATAAGATTTTGATTGATGATGGATTAATACAGCTTACAATTATAGATAAGTTTAAAGATTATCTGAAGGCGAAGGTGATAGAAGGTGGCATGTTAAGTAATCGGAAAGGAGTGAATCTACCTGGCGTCGATGTATCAATAGACTCCTTCACAGAAAAAGATAAAAATGATCTGACGTTGGGTATAACTAAAGATGTGGATTATGTTGCTATCTCTTTTGTCAGGAATGCTGAAGATGTCATAAAGGTTAAAGATTTTATTAGAAAAAGGAAGAGAGATATACCAGTTATTGCAAAGATTGAAAAGCCTGAGGCAATAAAAAATATAAAAGATATTATAAGTGTATCAGACGGTATAATGATTGCAAGGGGGGATCTGGGAGTTGAAATGCCTTCTGAAGAAGTTCCATTAATTCAAAAGAGTCTTATAGAAAAAGCTAATGAAATGGGTAAGATTGTTATAACCGCAACTCAAATGCTTGAATCCATGACAGAACATCTGAGACCTACAAGGGCTGAAACTACTGACGTTGCGAATGCAGTACTTGATGGCACGGATGCATTAATGTTATCGGCAGAAACAGCTAAAGGTAAATATCCTGTTGAGGCTTTGAAGATGATGGATCGTATAATAAGACATACTGAGAGGATGAGAAAACCGTCGTCTTCTTATATATATACTCATATATTTGCTGAAGCAACAGCAGGTGCTGCCTGTAAAGCTTCTGAAGATATAAGAGCGAGATTACTTGTTGCATTTACTAAGAGTGGCTTTACGGCACGGTTACTTTCTAAACTGAGGCCATCTGTACCTGTAGTAGCATATACGCCAAATTTGAGAATTCAAAATAGGTTGTGTCTTTATTGGGGTATAGTTCCAAAAATTATGAGTTTGCCAAATACTACGGATGAGATGATAGAGGAGATTGAAGTATCTCTTTTAAAGGAGGGTATTGTTAAAAAGGGTGATAATATTGTGATTACATCAAGTTCTCCTTTATCTCGTCAAGGAAAGACTAATTTTATGAAGTTGCATAAGATTGGAGAATAAAGTTATTAGTTTAAGGTATTTGTTTTTTGTTTTATGATGGTGTTTTAATATTATATGCTTTTATCTTTCTATGGAGGTTACTTCTCTCGACATCAAGGATCTCAGCAGTCTTTGAAACATTCCAGTTATTTTCTTCGAGCTTTTTTATTATAAAATCTCTCTCGAAAGAATCTCTTGCCTCTTTTAATGTATTATATGAAAAGTAATCTTGATGTAATGTTTCGCTGATATTGAAATCTTTGTTTGTTATTAAGTCTGATTTTGTCATAATAACGAGTCTTTCAATCATGTTTTTGAGTTCTCTTACATTACCAGGCCAATTATAGGATTCGAGCTTTTTTAAAGCTTCAGGTGTTATCTTTTTAGGCTTTTGTCCATATTCTGTGGCGAAATGTTCGAGGAAATAGTTAACGAGTAATGGAATGTCTTCTTTGTGTTCTCTTAGAGGTGGAACTTCTATTGGTATAACGTTAAGCCTAAAATATAAATCTTCTCTGAAATTTCCCTTTCTGACTTCATCCAGTAAATCTTTATTCGTGGCTGCGATTATCCTTACATCTACTTTAATATTTTTACTTCCACCAACTCTCTGAAACTCTTGTGTTTCAATTACACGTAGTACCTTTGATTGTGTTGTTAAGGACATATCTCCTATTTCATCAAGAAATAAAGTCCCCTCATGGGCAAGTTCAAATTTACCCTTTTTTCTTTCGAATGCACCAGTAAATGAACCTTTCTCGTGTCCAAATAGTTCACTTTCTATTAATTCTTGAGGAATTGCTGCACAATTTAATTCTACAAATGGTTTATCCGCTCGAAGACTTTTCTCATGGAGAAGATGTGCAACGAGTTCTTTACCAGAACCACTCTCTCCAAAAATTAGAACCCTACTGTTACTTTTTGCTATTATTTCAATCTGCTCTTTTAGTTGTTTTATCTTTTGGGATTCACCAATGAATGGTCTCTTCTTCCAGATGGATTGCTTTAGTAAGATATTCTCAATTTCAAGGGCTCTTTTTTCGAGTGCATTCTGTACAGTAACAACTATTCTATTAAGTGTTAAGGGCTTTTCAAGGTAATCTTCAGCTCCAAATTTTATTGATTTTACAATGTCATCAGATGTCCCATGGCCTGAAATCATAATAACAGATATATTGGGTCTTATGTTTTTTATTTCTGTTAATACTTCTATACCATTAAGGTCTGGAAGTAATATGTCAAGGATAACAAGGTCGGGATTATATTCCTTAACCATATTTAGGGCTTCTGTACCAGTACTTGTGGATAATACCTTATAACCCTCGTCTTCGAGAATACCAGATATTGTATCTCTTATGCCTTCTTCATCATCTACGACAAGTATTAATGATTCTACCATAATTGAGTTAATTCTCCTTTATAGGAAATTCAATAGTGAATATTGTTCCTGTTGGTTTATTATCTTTTATCTTAATATTACCTCTATGTTCTTCAATAATTCTATAGGCAATGGCAAGTCCTAATCCTGTTCCATTTTTCTTGGTAGAGAAATAAGGCTTAAATAGTTTGTCTTTTAGTTCATCTTTAATACCTGGTCCATTGTCTGCAATATCGATATAGGCTTTGTTTAAGTCCTCTTGATAGTAGACTGATATATCAATTCTGCCGTTATTTCCTAAAACGTGGATTGCATTGTCGATGATGTTTGTAATGACCCTTCTAAATTGTTCTGGGTCTATTTCAACAAATGGTAGGGTATCAGGTAATGAAGTATTAAAGACTACGTCCTTATAACCTTTAAAAAGGTCGATTGTATCTTCGATTAAGTCTTTTAAGTTTGTGGGCGTTTTTTTGATCTCAGGCATCTTGCCATAGAGTGAGAATTCGTCTACTAAATGTTTAAGGCTATCAACTTCTTTTATAATAATTTGAGTAGATTTTGGGAATAGAAGTGCAAAATCTGGGTCATTATTTTGCCATTTCTTTATTAATCTTTCAGTGGATAATTTTATAGGTGTTAAAGGGTTTTTTATCTCGTGTGCAACCCTCATCGCTATCTCTTGCCACATTCCTATTCTTTCTGCCTTAAGAACATCGGTTATATCTTCAAATACTACTAACATTCCAATATTTTTTTGTTCATCTTTTAAACCTGTTACGAATACAAGTAATGTTGCCTTTTTATCGGCTATAGTTACCTCTATCTGCTTTTTAATAGGATTAAAGACACGGCCTTCAATGCTACTGACAAGTTTTTTGAGTTCATCTGAATCTATGAAAGAGAGTAGTTCACTGTAATGTTTGTTTATTAAATCTTCAGAATTTTTTCCAAGTATCTTACAAGCTGCATTATTAATTACAGAAATCGTTCCGTTTGTATTAAGAAATATTACACCAGAGTTTATGTTTTCGAGTATATTTTTGATATATAAATAAGTGGATTTCAAAGATTCCTGGCTTTTTTTGAGTCTTTTTACCATGTCATTAAAAGAAGTTACAAGCTGTCCGATTTCATCATCTCTTTTTATGTCTAATTGGACATCAAGATCTCCTAATGCTACATCTTCAGTTGATTGAACAAGCTTTTGTATTGGTTCTGTAATACCTTTTGATACCCTCAGTGCTATCCACAAAGCAGTAAAAACGACGAGTAGGGTCATAAAACCAAGTATAAGTATGTAATTTATACGTATAGGAATTTTCCATGCCTCAAGCATTAGATAATTTTCGTAAGCATCCTGTATCTCGTCAATTCCTTTAGATATGGAGGGTGGTAGAGTGGTTTCGACTACTAATACTCTGCTAACCTTTTCTTTATTATATTCAGGTACAACTGCCCTTATTATATCTCCTTTTTTTTCGGAGATAATTTCTGTTCCTTCTATTCCATTAAAGGCTGCCTTTATTGTTTCTGATGCATCTACAGGTAATTTGCTAATGCGTTTTATTGAATAACCCTTCAGAACCTTATCATTTTTTAATAATGTTTTTGCATAAGCAAGCGTCCTTTGTCTTTCGATCTCATAAAAGGTTTTTGAAATTTCAATCGAACTGTCAAGGGGTTGTTTTATTCTTGGTGAAAACCATCTATCAATGTAATTTGTGATCAAACCACTTGTGATGATAAATAAGAACGAAGTAGGTATTAATGTTATCATAACCATAATTATTACGAGTTTAGTCTTTATCTTGTATCCAGGGATTTTATATCTTCTCTCTATCATGAGTTTAACTATATTTTTTACAACGTAAAACATTAAGGTTAATAGTGCTATAATCGAGATATTTAGTGGTAGAAGTAGAAATAGCTTTGTTATTAAAGGTAATGACTTGTGAGTTAGAAAGTGTAGTTCAACTATTAAGGATAAAGAAATTATTACAAAGATAAGGATGAAAAGGTATATAGGTCTGATTTTTTTCATTTACTATGTCCGATGAAAAAATTATTAGAGTTCTTTTTTAATTTAAATTCAGTCTCAGAAATAAATACCATGAAATAGCCAATTACAGGAGGAAGTTTTCTAATCTTTGACTCAACTGTAACCCTTACATAATATGTTCCTTTATCAAGCTCATTTAGTTCGGCAAGTTTTAAGTCTTCAATTGATAATGCCCAGTCTAACATTGATTCTAAAGATTTGAATCTTTTTTTAATAATTGTATTTCCATCATTAGATGATGCAAGGAAGTCATTTTTTATGAGGTCATATTTTAGTGTTCTTGTTATTGTTTTGCCAGTTATAAATTCATCTGGCCAGATATTCCACACTCTGTAAATATCGATATAGAAGATGAATTCTTTCTTGATACCGTTTTTGATTTCTTGAATGTATTTTTCTTCAAGTGAAAGCGTTGTTTTAACAATTATTTCATTATTATGATATTTGATTTCTGGCCCAATTATTTCAGTTTTGTTTGTATCGTGGGTAAATCCAAAGAGTAATAATGATATTAATAATATAATTAGTAATCTTATTTTTTGTCTATTTAGAATATATAGCACAATACTTGCTACCTTCTATTAATAATGTTATATTTAATAAAAATTAGACATAAAAGATAAATTTTAATATCATTATAGCATAGTAAAGACAAAGGAGGCATTTATGGAATTCGAGGTGATCAGAATCGATATTCCCGAAGGATGTAATATTATACTCGGACAGACGCATTTCATAAAAACCGCTGAAGATCTATATGAGATTATTGCTACAACAGTTCCACATGCAAGATTTGGTATTGCTTTTTCTGAAGCTTCAGGGCAGTGCCTTATTAGAACGGAAGGGAATGATAACGAACTAATAAGTATGTGTATAAAGAATATCGAGGCTATTGGCGCTGGTCATATATTTTGTATATTACTTAAAAATGCTTTTCCTATAAATGTTCTTAATCAAATAAAGAATTGCCCAGAGGTTTGCAGAATTTTTTGTGCAACAGCAAATCCACTTGAAGTTATTGTTGTTAAAACTCAGCAAGGAAAGGGTTTTATAGGGGTTGTTGATGGCTTTTCTCCTAAAGGAGTTGAACAATCTGATGATAAGGCACAAAGAAGGGAATTTTTAAGAAAGATTGGTTATAAGTTATAGGAGGTTTTAGTTAATGATACCAGATTTGAAATATGATAATAATGGTTTGATTCCTGCAATTGTCCAAGATATAAATACATCTGAAGTATTGATGTTAGCATATATGAATAAGAAATCTTTGGAGATGACAATTGATACAGGGTATACACATTTTTGGTCACGTTCAAGGCAAAAATATTGGAAAAAAGGTGAGACATCTGGAAATCTACAAGAAGTTAAAGAGATACTGTACGATTGCGATTCTGATACACTTCTTGTAAAAGTTATTCAACATGGTAAAGGTGCATGTCATACAGGAAATAGAACGTGTTTTTATAGGAAAATATTTCCTTAAAGACGTATGTGATAATTATTTTATAATAGTACGTTTCTTAAAAGATGGTAAAAGTTATTTTATTTGTTTTTTAAAATGATATATGTTGCTCCAAGACCACCATCACAATCTTTGGCCGTGGCATAAGCAAGTAGCCACTTGCTAAACTTCTTGTGTAGCCAGTTTATAACTGCTTGTTTTAATACTGGTCCTTTTGGTGAGCGTAAGCCTCTTCCATGAATAACCTTGATACAAAATAGGTTTCTTTTTATTGAATTCTGTATGAATTTAGTTAAGGCTTCTTCAGCTTGGGTTAGCGTGAGTCCGTGTAAATCAATAGTATCCTGGATCGAAAAATAACCATTATGTAACATGTATGTTATATCTTTTCTGATGTTAGGATGAGCCCATTCAACATATTCAGGGGTATTTGATAATTGTATCTTTCTTTTACCAGAGATTATTTCTTTTAATATCTCAATTGAATTATCATTTTGAATCTTTATAAAAAATTTCTTCTGAACTTTATTTACTGAAATTTCTCTAAATTCTTTGATCTCTCTCACATCTGTCATAGCTTCTTTAAATATTTCTTCATCAGACTTATCTTTATAATCAGTATGGTTTAGGGGAAAGTTTTTCTTTAGAAGAGATTCTTTCAATCCTTTAAATGGTGTATATAAGAACTTTTGGTTTTTCATAATATTTAGTATATATAAAAATGGATCTTAATTTATTATATCAGCATTATTTTATTAATATTTATTTTTCAATATTTACACAAATGATATTTCCGTAACAAAGAGTATAGAATATATGTTACGTAAAAATCATTTATGCACATTTGGGAAACTATTTATGCACATATTCATTTAATTTTATAAATGAAATTCCCATATCTTTTTATTATCTGTATAAACCATAAATTTTACAGATGGGATAA
>Ga0315298_1001227_pt1 | contig 48123 bp, 52 predicted proteins | sample WHS_1_MG_FD_203077 | JGI IMG/M metagenome (GOLD analysis project Ga0315298, IMG submission 203077) | Extremophilic microbial mat communities from Washburn Hot Springs, YNP, Wyoming, USA - WHS_1_MG | ecosystem: Environmental > Aquatic > Thermal springs > Hot (42-90C) | place: USA: Wyoming...
TAGAACAAGGCGTAGCTAGAGTGAAGCTTAGCAGACAAGAACTTTACGAAAGGGCAGTTTCAATAATAAAGAACGCGCGAGAAAGCCTAAAAGTCCTAATGAGGGAAGGACTGATAAAGAAGCCGCCACCAGAAGAAGAATTGCTAAAGTAAACGGCTAAAACATCCAAAATCCACTTTCTTTTTCGAATTCCGTAGAAAATTATTTAAACCGTCTTATGAGACATAGATGGCTAGGGAGAAAGATAAAATGCGCTCAGATTATGCCCTATACGCAGTAGCCATAATATTCTTCATAATAACTGGAATAGTGTTCGCAATTCAAATAGAGGAAACGTACAAATCTCTTGGAGTAATCGCGACCACCGTTCTGGGGATTTTCTTCATCGGGCTCGGCTACACTCAAAGACCAAAGGCAAAAGTGCAGACTACAGCGACTACACCACCACCCACAGTACCAGCGACACCACCTACTCAACTCACGTCTCCGCCTCCTACAGAAGCCGTTGAAGAAAAAGCAGTGGGAACCGTGGAAATGGCGGTTCCGGCTAGAACACCATTAACCGAGGTTAAGGGCATAGGCGAGAAGAGAGCGGAGCAACTTAAGGCTTTAGGCATAAACAGTGTTGAAGAGCTGGCTAAAGCATCCGCAAAAGAACTAGCCTCTAAGCTTAAGATTTCACCGAAGATAACGCAGAGATGGATCGAAGACGCAAAAAAGCTAACCGAAAAATCTTGAAAATAAGTCTCAAAAGCAGAAATTTCACATACTTAAGATTTTTACTATATTCCTTCTCTCCAGCCTCTTTATAGCGTCCAAAAACTCGTTACGCTTCTTCCCAGACAACTCGAAGCTTTGAAGCATGTCTGTTAAAGGCGTCCCAGACCTTCCAAGCCCTGTGCTTTCCCTATGAAGATGCTTAACTATTAGTCTCTCAAGTTTCCCGCATCTCCACGTAGTGTTACGGATAAGCACAACTATTGCCTTTCCGAACCTTCCTCTTTCTCTCTTCTGCTTTTCCTTCAAACTCATCCTCATATCAATTATAACCTTGATACTTTTAGAGTTTACGTTAATTCCCTCCTAGAAACCTATATAACTTAATTTTCGACAATGTTAGCTACACCGAGGCTGGAAATATGATGGAAGGAAAAACTGGAAGAATAATTTTCTCACGAATATTCGAAGATGAAGATTTAGCGGGAGCCATTAAGGAAAGGGTTGAGAAAAGCGGAGTGAGGGCTGGTCTAGTAACTGTTATTGGCAGCCTAAAAACGGTTGTGCTTGGCTACTATAGGGAAGGCGAATACAAATACATTAGGCTGACTGGACCATTGGAAATCGCTTCATGCTCTGGAAATATTGCTGTTGACGAAAGAGGCGAAACAATAATTCACGCGCACATAGTTGTCACAAATGAGAGAGGCGAGGCTTTTGGTGGGCATTTGATGCAAGGCTCAATTGTCGGCGCCACGGCAGAACTCACCATAATTGAAGGTGTCGGCTTAAACTTGCAGAGGACTTTTGACGAGAAGACAAAGCTTAAGCTCTTAAAGCTCAGCTAACACCTTTTCTAGGAGTATTCCATGGGCATCCCCATAATAATGATGAAGTTTTCCAACCTTTTTGTAGCCAAGCTTTTGGTAGAGGCCTAATGCTGCAATGTTGTCCTCTCTAACCTCAAGACGGGAAACCTTCACTTGTCTATCTCTGAAGATTTTCTCCAATTCTTGTAGCAGCTTTATTCCTACGCCCTTGCGGCGGTAGCTTGGAGAAACATCTATGGTCAATACGTGTCCGGTTAAAACATCGTCCTCAGCATAAACCATTCCTATGATGAAGCCTATGATTTTGTCGTTTTCCTTTGCAATTAGGCTTATGCAGTTTTGGTTTGTGAGAAGTTGGGCTATCTGCTGTTTTGTGAAGGCTTCGCTCCTAAAACATTCCATTTCAATTTCAAAAAGCCTGTCCAGATGCATTATTGAGGCGTCTTCAATCTTTACCGTTGCTGACACCTTTAACTAAACAGAGGAAAAGCGAAATTTAGCCTTTATCGGTTTTAGCAGCTTTAAGCGATGCCTTTATCGCCGAGATTTCCACCCACTGTTGGATTGCAAATCCCACAAAGAACTTTAGCCAAAGCGACAAAATTCTGGTGAGGATTGTTGCGGTTGCACTTACATCGAATGGTATGCCTAAAACCACGTAAAGCGTCGTCATGGTTATTTCTGGCAGCCCAACCTCGAAAGGCACGCCGATGGGAATGGATTTCACAGCCGTTGTTATTGATTGCGTCACAAAAATGATGCTGATCATGTTTAAGGAAGGTTTCGAATAACCCAAGGCTAGAAAAACTATGTGGCATATAGCCAAATAAGAAAACCATGAAAACGCGGACAAAAGCATGGATGTTAAGACGACCTTCGGCGCGTGGGCATATTCCTTCATTGAATTATGGAATGTTCCAACAATTTTAAAGGCGTCCTCTCTAGCCTTCGCTAACCTCGATTTCCACCGACCTCCGCCAATAAACTCAAAAATTTTGATTAGGCGGTCTATGATTTTCAACGTCCAGTCTATTTTAACACATAATATGGCAAGTAAAATGATGAAGAATATTGTTGCCCCGGTGACGAAGATGCTTAAATTAAAAATTAGTGGGTTAACAGGCGCCATTAAAAGCATTATTGTTCCAAGCCCAATTGTTGCGGCGCCAACACTCATGCCTATTAGTCTGTGGGTTACTAGGGATGCGGCAACCTTTCCGCTTACGGCGTTTCCATGCTCCCTTGCGATGAGATACGCCCTAGAGATTTCCCCGCTTATGGACTCGGCTGGAATTATTATGTCTATAAAGTTACCATACCAAACATACAAGTAAGATTTCAAAACTGAAAGCTTCACTGAAAGAAAACCGAGTAGGGAACGCCAAGCCATAGCGTACAAGAACATTTCAACAAAGATTAGCGAGGCAGCCAATAAATATAACGGCATGTTTGTGCTTTGAATTTTTTCGACAATTTCCGGTATGTCAACCCGTAATACAAACAAGTACAGGATGAAGGCTAATATGCCAACCAAAAGCATAACTAGGGTTTTCCATGTGACTTTGGGTCTAGTGGAGGCCATCTGCGCCTACATCTCACAATGACGCACAAAATCCTACAGCCACATTATATATTTTGCCCAACTTCGTGGACGTTTTCAGCAACTTCAAAATAGTGCTTAAGCCATATTATAGTTGTTGGTGTCTAAATGGAGTTGAAGGGTGTTCATCTTCTCCTTACATATCGGTGTGGTGTGGAGTGCGACCACTGTTTTGTTTGGAGAAGCCCTAACGCTAAGGGAACATTCACTTTCAAACAAGTTGCAGAAATATTAGCTGAGGCTAGGAAAATTGGCTCGGTTAGCTATGTCTCGATAGAGGGCGGTGAGCCGTTCCTCTACTACCCAATAATGATTAAAACCGTGAATAGAAGTGTTGAGCTTGGTTTGCACGTTGAGGTTCTTTCGAATTGTTATTGGGCTACATGCGTTGAAGACGCTGTGGAGTGGCTTCTGCCAATCGCTGAAGCCAAAGATGTGGAATTAAGTCTGAGCAGTGACCCATATCACGGGGAGAAGTGGATAACGGATGAGGTTAAAAACGCTGTGAATGCCGCAAAAATCCTAGACATGAAAGTTGGAATAATGGCTATCAAATGTCCACACATAGAGACTCCATGCCCCCCAGAAGTTGATGGAGTTAAGGTTGGCTTATATGAGCTTATGTACCGTGGTAGGGCATGCGTTAAACTGGCAGATAAAGCCATCAAACGGCATTGGCAGGAGTTTACGAAATGTCCTTACGAGGATTTTGCTAATCAAGAGAGGGTTCACATAGACCCTTTTGGATACGTTCATGTTTGTCAAGGAATATCCATAGGAAATGCTTGGCGGAAGCCCTTATTAAAAATAGTTGAGGAATACGATCCCTATGCCAATCCTATCCTTGAGCCCTTAATCCGTGGCGGTCCGGTGGCGCTTGTTGAAAAATATAATTTACCTCATGATGAGGCTTATGCGGATGCATGTCACTTATGCTATGTTGCGAGGCAAATGCTGCGAAATAAGTTTCCGGAAATTTTGGCGCCAGACCAGATGTATGGGAAGGCTTAAATGGTTAAAGCCCAAAATGCCTAGCCTAGCGATGTCCAATGCTTAAGCGCGAGGAAGCCCTAAACCTCGTTAAAAAGCATGTTTCAAAAAGAAACATTGTTTATCATATGCTGGCTGTTGAAGCTATAATGCGAAACCTAGCGAGACACTTTGGGGAAGACGAGGAAAAGTGGGGTTTGGTAGGTTTAATCCATGACATCGACTATGAAAAAACCGAAACCACACCGGAAAAGCACAGCCTAATCGCGGAACAAATTCTTAAAGATTTCTTGCCTGAAGAACTTTTGAGGGCGATAAAGGCTCACAATTTTAGGTATACTGGCGTAAAACCAGAGAGCAGAATGGAAAAGGCGCTGATTGCCAGCGACGCCATTTCAGGCTTGCTGGTGGCATGCGCCCTTGTTATGCCTTCTAAAAAGTTGGCAGAGGTGAAAGTGGAAACGGTGGCAAAAAAGTTTAAGGATAAGGACTTTGCCCGTGGCGCTGATAGGGAGAGAATTTTGCTCTGCGAGGAAATTGGTCTTCAGAAGGAGCAATTCTTTGAACTTGCCTTAAACGGGTTGAAGGAGATAGCTCAAGAAATAGGTCTCTAAAAATCGGGTTTAGTTTTTCCAAGCTTTTTGTCTAAGCAAGCTTTAACAAAACCGTAGTATTCCGGGTCTGGTTTTCCGGGACGGCTTTTGAATTCTCCGTGGAACTGTGTTGCGAAAAAGAAGAAGTGGCTCGGTAGTTCGAGGATTTCCATTCTTCTGCCGTCTGGGCTTCTCCCAGAAAACACTAAACCATTCTTTTCCAGTTTCTCAGCATAGTCCATGTTGACTTCGAATCTATGGCGGTGGCGCTCATAAATTTCTTCGCTTTTGTAAAGCATATGTGCCATAGTGTTTGGTTTTATGACTATTTTGTGGGCTCCAAGACGCATTGTGGCGCCCTTATATTCTATGCCCCTTTGCTCTGGCATTAGGTCGATTACCGGGTGAAGTGTGTTTGGGTCTATTTCTGTACTGTTTGCCTTTTCTAAGCCGCAGACGTTTCTGGCGAATTCCACAACGGCTAACTGGAAGCCGAAGCATATGCCCAGGAAGGGTATGTTGTTTTCCCTTGCAAATTTTATCGCCATAATTTTTCCCTCAGCTCCCCTTGAACCAAAACCATAGGGAACGAAGATTCCGTCGAACTCTTTTAGCATTTGAACCTTGTTGGGATTTTTCTCGAAAGTTTCAGCTTCGATATAATGAATATTCACCTTTGTTTTGCATGCCGCACCACCGTGGCGCAGTGCCTCACTCATGCTCACATAACTGTCTGCTAGTCCAGCGTATTTGCCAACAAGGGCTATTTTGACCTCGTATTCCGGGTTTATCACCGCGTCTACAAATTTCCTCCAGTTTTCAAAGTCTGGTTTGCGTTCCGGAAGTCCAAGCCTCTTGCATATGAAACTGCCCATTCCCTGCTCGTCGAGGATTAATGGCACTTGATAAATGGATTCAACGTTGTAGGAGCAGAAGACGGCGTTCTCCGGGATAGTGCCAAACAACGCTATTTTTCTTAGGGCTTCCGAGTCTATCATTTTGGAGCATCTTGCAACTATTATGTCTGGCTGTATGCCGATGCGCCTCAACTCGTTAACGCTGTGCTGCAACGGTTTTGTCTTCATCTCCTTTGTAACATCCAAAATTGGTACTAGGGCAACATGCACGTACAAAGTGTTTTCATAGCCCTCTTCAAGGCGCATCTGCCTTATAGCCTCAAGGAAGGGTAAGCCTTCAATGTCGCCTACTGTTCCGCCGACCTCGGTCAGAGCCACATCAACCTTCGCGTTCAAAGCCACGTTTCTTATTCGGCTCTTTATCTCATTTGTCACATGGGGCACTATCTGGACGCATCTTCCGAGAAAGTCGCCCCGCCGCTCCTTTTCAATAACAGCCTTGTAAACTATGCCCGTGGTAATGTTATTCTCCTTTCTCAAGTCTAGGTCTAGGAAGCGTTCATACCAGCCCAAATCTAGGTCTGTTTCGCCTCCATCGTCAGTCACATAGACTTCGCCGTGCATGTAGGGGTTCATAGTTCCAGCGTCAACATTCACATATGGGTCTATTTTTATGGCTGTAACCTTAAACCCCCTTGCTTGAAGCATCTTCCCAATGGATGAGGTTACAATACCCTTTCCAACAGAGCTTAGCACACCGCCCGTAACAAAAATGTATTTAACCATGCAACTTGCCCCTTCGTAATAACAAAACCATAAGCCTCAAATCTGCTTTTAAATTTATTCTCGTGTATTCCGCCTACCTTTTATCCGGCTTTCTCACTAGTTAAAAGAGGGAAAATAAGCGGTGATGGCTAAAAAGCGTCCCAGCATCGTCTATTGGCTTGAAAATAACCTATACCTCAATATAACGAACAGGTGCTCTAACAACTGTTACTTCTGCCTAAGAAACTTCCTCGATGGCGTGGGAGGCTTCAACCTCAAACTTGAAGAAGAACCAACAATTAGCGAAATAATTGCAGATCTTGAAAATGTCATAAATAGGCGAAATTGGCGTGAAATTGTCTTTTGCGGTTTTGGAGAGCCCCTTGAAAGGCTGGACTGCGTACTAGAAGTTAGCAGATGGATAAGGAAACATTACGGGAAAATTGTAACGTTAAGGGTTGACACAAACGGTCAAGCCTTACTGCTTAACAAAGGAAGAAACGTTATTGAAGAGTTGAAAATGGCCGGCGTTGACAAGGTGAGCGTAAGCCTAAACGCCCACGACAAGGAAACCTATAACCAAGTTTGCAGACCGAATTTTGAAAACGCCTTTGAGAGCATCTTAGAGTTTATTAAAAAAGCCAAGGAACTTTTGGATGTCGAAGTTACAGCTGTAAGAATTCCAGAAGTTGACATTTCAAAAGCTGAACAAATCGCTAAAGAAATGGGTGTAAAGTTTAGGGTTAGGGAGTATATACAGCCATTTTGGTGAAAAGCCTCACTTTTCAGCTTGGCTTATAATGGCGTTTATTTGCTCTGATGTCAGCGGTAATGTGTGGAGGGTCTTCCCACGAAGCTTTAAGAATGTTTCTTTTAATGGCAGAGGCTTTTCAAACTTCGAAACATATTTGAATTCGATGGCTTTTCGCCATCCATAAGTTTCACATTCCCTCTTTTCCTCTTCTGAAAGCTCCTCCTTTTCGTAAATGTTTTCTATCACGCCATAGCCAATGAAAGAGTCGCCTAACTCTGTTCTGCTAACAAAAAGTATTGTCTGTCCAGGCTGCCATTTCCTACGTGCCCCAGTATAATACATAGCTGAGTCAAATACCTTTTCAACCCATTCTTTTTTGGCTATTCTAAGAATGTAGCCTTCGGCTTTAGCCATTCCACCTTCGCCATTTCAACCTATTTATGGTTGTATGGCTATTTTAATCTCGTTCTTCGCCGTTGAGAGGATTTCGAAAGCCTCCCTTATCTTTTCCAAGGGCATTTTTCTTGTTATGAGGGGCGCCACGTCAATAGTTTTTGAGGCTATTAGGTTTAGGGCTTTCCTAAAGTGGAGGGGTTTTGCATGAAACGTGCCAAGAACAGTGGTTTCACCATAATGGAGTTGCTCAGCGTTGACTCTAATCTCAGTTCCCGGCGGGCATCCGCCAAACTCTAGGACTGTTCCACCCTTCCTAACGAGTTTTAGGGCTTGCTCCCATGTTTCTGGTTTTCCAATAGCCTCGATAACAACATCTGCGCCATAGCCACCAGTTAAACCGCGAATTTTCTCTTCAACATTCTCCCTTCCAGCGTTTACAGTCGCGTCAGCTCCAAGTTTTTCGGCAAATTCCAACCTTTCTTCGACTACATCCACCATTATGACCTTTTCAGCGCCCATCTTCTTTACTGTTAGTAAGTGCAGTAGTCCTATGGGCCCAGCGCCAATAATTGCCACAGAGTCGCCGAGCTTAACCCTTGCCTCTTCCACTCCGTGGAGCACGCATGCTAGAGGCTCTGTTATGGCGGCTTCCTCATAAGATATGTGGAGTGGGATTTCTTGCATGTTGACGCGGACCATGTGGGCTGGAACCTTTATGTATTCGGCGTAGGCTCCCCAAAGCCAAATCATGTTCTCGCATAGGTTGTATTTGCCCTTACCACACATGACGCATCGCAGGCATGGAGCACTATTGCCGGCGCGAACCCGCATGCCCTTTCTTGGCCATTCCAGTCCCTCGCCTACTTCGACAACTTCGCCAGCCCATTCGTGCCCAAAAACTGTTGGAAGTTTTATCACTTTTTCAACGTAGCCTCTATGGAAAATTTTTAGGTCTGTGCCGCATGTTGTTGCAGCCTTAACCCGCACTAATACTTCGCCAGCTCCAACTTTTGGAGTTTCAACATCCTCAATTCTTAGGTCTTTAACCCCGTAAAGCATGGCTGCCTTCATAACTTTCACTTACCCAACACGATGACCTTTAGGCTCTCTTTATCCTCTAAGGCCGTTTTAAAGGCTTTGGCAGTCTCCTCAAGCGGAAAGCAATGAGTTATCAAATCCCTTACGCGAATCTTCCCAGACCTTATCAGTTCCAAAGCTTCCCTGGTCTCCACGTGAGAGGTTGAATAGGAAGGAATTATTTGCAGTTCGTTAAAGAAAAGCTGTTTTGGGCTTACCTCCAAAAATTTTCCAGGAGGTGTGGGGGCAAAAACACAGAGTTTACCACCTTTTCTGCATATGCCTAAACCAGTTTTGTAAGCCTCTAGGCTTGGAGCTGAAACAATTGCTAGGTCAACACCCCTACCATCAGTTTCTTTTCGAACAACTGTGGTTAAATCCTCCTTTGATGGATTCACAGTGGCATCAGCTCCGAATTTTTCGGCAACTTTCAAGCGGAAGTCAACAAGGTCGCTTACAATAACCTTTCCAGCGCCAAAAATCTTAGCCAAAACCGTGTGAATTATGCCCGTTGTTCCAGCACCTATAACCGCAACGGAGTCACCCTTCCTAATGCCACATTTTCTGATGGCTCTTATACAACAGCCAACAGGCTCAATCAAGGTGGCTTCCTCAAAGGACACATTGTCAGGAATTTTCAACGTGTCCAATTGAAGGTTTGGGGCTGGAACTTTAAAGTATTCGGCAAAACCTCCGGGGACAATGTTTGTTTTGTGAAACTGCTCGCATAAAGTGTAGTCTCCATGTAGGCAGTAGTGGCATTTTAAACATGCAACATGGTGGTGGACGAAAACTCTGTCGCCGACATCAAAATTTTCAACGGCTTTTCCCTTCGCGACAATGACGCCTGAAGGCTCGTGTCCAAGAACCAGTGGAGCGCGATTTTTCAGATACCAATCCATCAAATCAGAGCCGCAGATTCCGCAAGCTTTCATCTCAACAAGAACTTCATCACTGCCGATTTCTGGAATTGGCATTTCCTCGATTCTTATGTCCAGCTGACTATAATATATGGCGGCTTTCATTTTCGGCTCAATGGTTTTCACGGTTTCCAGAACACTTAAGACTTTTGCAATCATTAGCATAACATCATATTGCTTTTATACCGGTAATGAACGTAGAATAGCCTTAAAGCAGATGTGTGGTGTGAGGAATGAAGATTGAAAGGGCAGAACTTGTGGCATATATCCTCATAGCTGTAGGCTTGATATTGCTTGTCATAACTTTCATAATGGCTTATCTGAAACTAGAATCCGTTGTAGGTATAATAACGTCTGGAAACATTGCAGAAGCCTTGGGAAAAATCTTTGGACCAATAGTTGAGGCTGTGATTAAAATAATGTTTCTAGGCATAATGGGCTGGATAGGCTCAATAGCAACAATGAGGGGTATACAACTCTACAAGGAGGCAAAGATAAAGATGGCTCCCGCTCCTTCAAAACCTCAGCAGCCACCCCAACCACCGCCACCCTCATCCCAGCAAAATCCACAAACTCAGCCAGCTAAAACCTAAAAGAAAGTTAAACAGGATAGAGGAGTCCAAAATTGCGGCATGCCATCAGAGCCTTAAGATTAGTAATTGTGGTTCTATGGATTGCTGTTTTACTCATGCCCGTTACTGTGGCTCTTTCATTATGGGAGATTTTCGAAGCAAGAAATAATGTAGCCATAGGAGAGCCCAGCTTCTCCATGTCAGATGAAAACTTTTTAATTTCAGTACCCTTCTTCATGAATAACACGGGCTTTTATGACATTTCGGATTTGTTTGCAAAAATAAGCGTTTACAGTGAAAATGAAGAAATCGCAGAGTTTTTAACAGAACCGCTGAATATTCCTGCTGGGAGGACGGTTGAGTCCAACTTTAACGTTTCTGGCAGTTTGGCGGATATAATTTCGAGGGACAGCGAGCTCTTAACAAACAGTAAAGACTTGAATGTCAACGTTGCCTTGCACTTCCAAGTGGCTTACATATTAGCCTTTAACATTGCCAGAAACTTCACATATAATTGGGGTGCACCCTTCAGCAACTTGACCATAGATTACATGCGCGTTAACGCCACACATATTTCTTTTTTTGTAAGCTTTTACAATAACGCCTCATTCCAGCTAAGTGGACCGTTAAAAGTTGAGCTTTCCAATCTTCAAAATGTTCCCATAGGTTCAGCGGTGCATGTTGTGAATGTAGAACCCAACGAATACTATCAGGATTCATTTACCTTCGAAGCAGACGAAACGGGCATAATCCACCTATCTTTTGCGGACATATTAATCGTTGAAAGGCGTTGGGGGTCTCCATGAGCGAAGCTGAAGTCGAAACCAAACCTTCCCGCCGGAAGCTTATTGTAAAAGTTGTTAAAGCCGCAGTTATAACAACCGTTTATGGAGTGATCTGGTTCGTTATTTGGCTTTTACTTTCAAATTTCTTGCCGATTTTCCAATGGTTTTCAACGTTGTATTGGATTTTAGTTTATGCCTCGCTTTTCTTCACATTCGCCATAAAAATAAGCGAAGGCACCATCTACAAATACATCCTCGTCATCTTAAGGTCGTTTTTCATAATCGTCTATATTGTTTATTCAACAAACTTTGGCGTCTTTACCATAAACATTGGGGGGGGGTTGCTTTCACCGTGGAGTTCATTCCACTTCTTGCAATAATGGTTGCAATAAACCTCCTGTCAATAGCTGGGGGACTTATCCAAGTCATAGAATTTGCAGCCCAAACCTCTGAAGATTAGCCTCTCGAATAATTTATTTACCCTTCAACGTTTGGTAGTAAGGATAAAGATGAAAATTGGGTTCAAGCCAGCGGTTGTTACCATCAAAATAGTCATTCTATTATTTCTTCATACGGCTATACTAGAGAACGCTCAATGTGTCATAGGTTCTGAAAATTCAGATTTCCTGAAATATGTTATAAGCGACGTTTTTGTCGGCGAACTTACACATACAATTAGAATTACAAACCCTACGCAACGCAGAGCGGATGGCGTAAACCTTTACGTTCCGCTGGTTGGGAACGAAACTGCAAGACACTATGTCATACTTTACGATGTCAAGTCTACAAAGGACTATAGCCTAATATCTGACAGTTTCGGAAACATATACCTCTACTGGAAAAACTTGACAATTTTACAAGGTCAAACTTTTACGGTAGAACTTGATTACCGCGTTCTTTCTTTCAGTCTTACTTATACTGTTAACTCAAGCATGATAAAAAGTTACGACAAAAGTTCGGAGCTTTACATGAAATATACACAGCCCGAAGAACTCATAGAATCAGACAATGCGGAAATTATTGAAAAGGCCCAGGAAATAACCCGAGGCGTAGATGACCCTTACGTGAAGGTTCGTTTGATATACGGTTTTGTGGTTAATTATCTTCGGTATGAAATACAAGAAGATGAGAGAGGGGCCCTATGGGCTTTAGAAAATCACGTCGGAGACTGCTCCGAATACTCCTATTTGTTTGTCGCCTTATGTAGGGCCGCCGGAATTCCAGCAAGGATTCAGGCTGGTTTTGCCTTCCAATTTGTAGGCCAGTTCTTGAAGGATGGACATATGTGGGCTGAATACTATCTTGAAAATTATGGATGGATACCTGTGGACGCAACATGGCGGCTTTTTAACACTATGGATGGTAGGCATTTTAGCTCAATTAGGAGTGTGCCAGAGGTAATACCCTACGCAAACTATTACGTAAATGGCACGGAGGTAAAACTTTTAGACGAGCAAAATGTTCAATTAACAGCACTTCAACCAAGCATGTTTGACGACTGTTTCTTCGCACAAAACATTACTATAGCTATTCAAAAAATAGAACAAACGGAAACAACCATCTTGCTTGGAAAGATTTTTGGCGTATCCCTAATTTTCCCAACTGAAATGAGGAGGATGGAACAAAAGCTTCGAGAGGTGAGAATTTACATTCAGAACGCCATAGACTCTTGGAAAAACTCCGCCCAAATTGCAAACGTAAACGCCCAAACGGCTTTTGAAAACGCTAAAAAAGTTCTAAGCGATGTTTGGCTGCTTATCTTCAAAGCCTTCGCCATTTACATGGCCTTTTTGATAGCTTCATCGTTTATCGTACTTTTCTTTGTTAGGCATTCTGGAAAGGGTTTTATCTAAAGGGCTAGCATAAGCCATATAGCACAAACCGCTCGTAAACATGAGTATAACGTGGGTTTAGATGCAAAAGTCTTATTCAAGGTTGCTGGGGATTGTCGGAAAACCCAATACTGGAAAATCAACATTTTTCAGCGCTGCAACTCTTGCGCCAGCTGAGATTGCAAATTATCCTTTCACTACAATAAAGCCAAACAGAGGTGTTGGCTATGTGAGAACACCGTGCGTTTGCAAGGAGTTTGGAGTTAAGGACATGCCTGTAAACTCCCTATGTATTGATGGTGTTCGACTAATACCTGTGGAGTTCATTGACTGTGCTGGGCTAGTTCCGGGCGCGTGGCAGGGGAGAGGCTTAGGCAACCAGTTTCTGGATGAGATAAGGAAGGCTGACGTGCTGATTCATATTGTAGATGCTTCTGGTGGCACGGATTCTGAAGGCAGAATATGCAAGCCCGGTGAACACGACCCGGTTGAAGATGTGAAGTTTCTCGAAAATGAGATAACGATGTGGATGGCCAACATCCTTAAGAGGGATTGGGCTAAAATTGCAAGAACAGCTGAATCTGGATCGACAGACCTACTTTCGATTTTGGAGGAGAGGCTTAGCGGCCTTGCAATAAGAAGGGCTCATATCTTTGAGGCCGTAAGAAGAACAGGGTTAAACGCTGACAAGCCCACAAGTTGGAGCGAGGAAGACTTTCTAAGGTTTATTGACACTTTGAGGCGGATTGCAAAGCCAATGCTAATAGCGGCAAACAAAATAGATGTGCCGACAGCTGAGGAAAACCTTGAAAGGCTTAAAAAGCTTAACTATTTAGTTGTTCCATGCTGTGCTGAAGCTGAGCTTGCATTGCGAAGAGCTGCGGAGAAAAAGCTTATAGACTATAGACCCGGGGACTGCACCTTTAAAATCAACGCCCCGGAGAAGCTTACCGAAAGCCAGCTTAAAGCTTTGGAAACTATTAGAGAGAAGGTTTTGTTGAAATTCGGTTCCACGGGTGTCCAAGAAGCCATAAACATGGCATACTTCAAACTTTTAAACATGATTACGGTTTATCCAGTCGAGGATTTGGAGCACTTATCCGACCATCATGGAAGGGTTCTGCCGGACACCTACCTAGTGCCTTATGGAACAACTGCCCGTGAACTCGCCTACCTAATCCACACAGAGCTCGGTGAAAGCTTCATCTACGCCATAGAAGCCCGGGAGAGAAAACGTGTTGGGGAAGATTATATACTCAAGGATAGGGACGTCATCTCAATAGTAAGTGCTAAAAAGAGAGTATAACCGCCAAACTTAGGCTCCGAAACGTCTTTTTCGTTTCTGAAAAGTTCTGACAGCCCTTAAAAGGTCGATTAGGCGGAAGTCTGGCCAATAAACATCTAGGAAGCAAAGTTCGCTGTAGGCAGACTGCCACAATAAGAAACCGCTAAGCCTCTCCTCTCCAGAAGTCCTTATAATTAAGTCTGGGTCTTGTTTTGGCAGGTGTGAAGTGTAGAGGTGCTGCTCAAAAAGTTCTTCGTTGACATCTTCTGGGTCTAGCTCCTTTTTCTGGACTTTCTCTGCGATTTTCTTTGCAGCGTCCACTATTTCAGCTCTTCCACCGTAGGCGAAGGCTATGTTTAAAAAGTGCTTGTCGTAATTCTGCGTTGCCCTCTCCGCGTCGGCTATAATTTTCTGAAGGTTCTCTGGAAGCAGGTTTGTTCTGCCGATGACCTTAACCCTAACCCTGTTTTTGTGTATCCTCTCATCCGTTATAATCTTCTGAAGCTTTTCAGACGCGATCCGCATGATTTCCTCAACTTCTTTTCTGGGGCGGCGGAAGTTTTCTGTTGAAAAGGCATAAAGCGTTATAGACTTAACATTAAGCTTTAAGCACCATTCTAGAAGCTTTTCAACCTTTTCAGCTCCTTCCTTGTGGCCGTACCATGGGTCAAGGTCTTTCTCTGAAGCCCACCGCCTATTTCCATCCAAGATTACTGCTATGTGTTCCGGCTTAACGCCGCCTTTAACCTGGTGCCAAAGCCACCTCTCATAAATTTTGTATGCGCCAATGGCTGAAAGCAGTGACCTTAGCATTATTTGAACCTCGCATTTTTAAGCGCGTTTGCGCATGGGCATTCTCCTCGTTCAACTGGTAGGGTTTTAACGGTCTCAATTAAAAGTTGCTCTATTTTGGGATGAACTTCCCGCGAAATATCAAAGACCTCTTTGGGTGTTAAACGTTCTTGCATGCCAGCAGCCATATTAGAAACAAAACAAACGCATGCATAACACATTTCAAGTTCCCGGGCAAGCACAGCCTCCGGAACGCCTGTCATGCCAACAACATCGAATCCTAAACGCCTAAACATTTCAATCTCAGCAGGAGTTTCGAAGCGTGGCCCCTCTGTGCAAACCATGACGGCTTTAGACCAAACATTTAAACCGAGTCTTTCGGCGGACTCTACTAGAATTTTACGGATTTCAGGGCAATATGGTTGAGAAACATCAATATGCGTGACCGGGGCCTCATCATAAAAAGTTGCCGGTCGAGTCTTTGTGAAATCTGCAAAATCGTGGGGAACGACGATATCGCCCGGTTTCAAGCTCTTATTTATTGCGCCGACAGCGTTGACCGCTATAATCCTTTCTACACCAACACTATAAAGCGCATAAATGTTCGCCCTATAGTTTACTCTATGTGGAGGAACGGAATGCTCAAGACCATGCCTCGGAAGAAAAGCGATGTCTCTATCGCTAATCTTTCCAACAAACAAAGGTGGAGGAACCCCATATGGGGTCCCAATAATGACTTGCTCAACGTTTGCGAACAGTTTCTCGAAACCTGTTCCTCCAATAATCGCAAACCTAACTTTCTTCCTTAAATTCCTCAACTTTCTCCTCTGTCTCCTTGAAAAATCCTTTAGCAGACTTATGAATGACAATTATAAGTAGCAGTGAGGCGATACCGAGTAATATGCCAATAACTATTGAAAAAATCAAAATTTCGTAACCGATTTTTGGATTTATCAAGATATTAGATGCAGCCTCAAGAATTTGCCTTGTCCATCCAACTAAAACTATTAATGCCGCATTGCGCAAAAGCCGCGCATCCCTCTCAAAATACCAGCGTATAGCCCTCCCAATCAACGCCACACAAACCCCAACTATTACGAGATCTTTTGAACCAATAATGAAGTGTCCTGCAACTTGTGGTGAGAAAACACTCAACCAGTTAGATGCATCTACAAGCGGAGAAGCCTCATCATACCCTAAGTAAAAGCCTATTGCCACACATAAAATTCCTGCAAGTGTGGAGAATGCTGAGATCTGCACTGGTAGAGGTGGTGGAGAATACTCTTTTATCCATGTATAAGCCCTCTTGAGCATTTTGTCAACTCCAAAGCCTTTGACGAACATATACACTCCCAAAACTATGATGAAAGCCATAAGGTAATAATGGACTAAACCGAATATTGCAAGAATGCCAAGAATTAAGAAGAGGAGTCCGGGCAGTCCTAACGCTATACGGGAATATCTGGGGTTTTCCAAAATTGTTTTAAAATACCTTGAGAACAAGGCGGCCGTTTCTTCAATGGATTCGCTGTGCTTAACAACTATTCTCCTCACGGATGAAACCGGCACTCTCGACTCTATTAGGGGTAAGACTGCCTCGTCAGTATAGCCGTCCGTAACGAGGATAACCTCGCTAGCTGGGAAGAACTTCAACACTTCGCCCAATTCAGCAACTATTTTTCTATCGGCGCTAACGCTTCCCAGTTCCGAACCTGACACCGTTGCAATTTCAAAGATTTCGTCTGGTTTATTCTCGCTAATAAGGCGGTCGTAAACTCTTATAGCCTCAAACATGGCGTTGGCGTCAGGCTCTTCAGGGTCTTTTAGGGCTAAGGAAACCGCGGCGTTCAGGTTTTTTTCTCTCCCAATTAGAGGCGTTTTTATTTCGGCTTTTGTGGTTAGGTCTCCGTCTCTGTCAACGCAGAGAATTAGAATTCTTTTCTGTTTCTGCTCCGTTTGAGTCATCTGTTTCTTCCAATTAATACTTAATGTGAAGTTACTTTAAGTTTATGCTAACCCTTTCTCGGCCAACACTTTAAATTCTTCCCATGTCAGCTTTTCACCGCGCTTCAATTTTTCAACAGCTTGCTTTTCTATGTTTTCCAGAAGTTTTTCCTCGGCTTCCCTCCGCTTTTTCTCTTCTTCAACGGAAATTTCCTTCCTAAACCGTCTAATATCATCCAAGATTTTTGCAATTTCCGCTTGAAGGGACCTTATTTTCTCCCTAGTCTTGAGGTAAAGCCCATGAAAATTATCAGCTTCGCTTTTAATTTTCTTGGCTTCTTCAACCCTCTTTAGCAGTTCCCCGTGGATTTGCTGGCTTTTCTCCGCATGTTCCATTATGTTTTTGTGGCAAAGTTCAGCCCTCGCTTGGAGGGCTTTTAACTCAGCCTTCAACTCGATTCTTTTCTGGTTTAGCTGCTCAATTTTCTTGTGAACGCCGATTTGGCTTTCAAGCTCTTTAACCTGCTCAACAAGTTTTTTCTCCTCTTGTAGGCTTAGGGGCGTCGTTTGAATCTTCCATTCAAGGCTTTCAACTTCCTTCTCTAAAACTTTAAGGCTCCGCGACGGTTTCTTTTTCACGAGTGGTTCAAGTTCTCTCCCTAAACTTTTAAGTTCCGCAAATTTTTGAGCTATTTCCATTTTAATTTGATTTCTCTGCTGTTTTAACTCCTTGACCTTCGCGTTTATTTCATCTCGAATGTTTTTAAGCCTAGAAATTTCACCGCGTAAGCTTTTCAGCTCTTGGTTTAGCTTGTCCCTTTTTTCCGCATAATTCTTGGCCTCGACTTCTAGGGTGCTTTTCTGCTTTCTTAAAGCTGAAAGTTTTTCGGTTAATTCCTCAATTTGTGGCGTTTTTCCGTCTTGCGACAATTAGGTTCTCCTTTTCTGCTTTATCCACTCAAAGACCTCTCGGATTAATTTTGTCCCTTCTTCTGAGGAAAATATCGGTATGTCCCACCTTTCTGTGATTTTCCATCTGGTGACACTTTGATTTGCAATCCTTTTTTGGTAGGGCTCTTTATAAATGAGTATGCCTCTTCTCTGCCATGGTGGCGTTTCAGCCAAATTTACGCCGTGTTCAAGAAGCATTTCGTGAAGTTCTTCGGCCTTCATGCCCTTCAATTTTTTAGCTATTTCTGGCGGCTTGTAGCCCATTTTTCTGAAAAGCCAATAGGCATAGGCGTTATTGTGGTTTCTCCAAGCGTTTGTTTGCCTCCAGCTCAAATAGCCCGATATTTTCTCAATGCTTGGAGCGACGATTATGCGGGAGTCAAAGGCTACAACAACTGTTTTGCCGAAAAACCTTTGCAGCTGAAGGGAGAACGCTGATGAGACAAGGCTGGGCACAACAGAGTCTATCTTTTCGACTCTGCCGTTAAAGGGTGCCTCACCATCAAAAAGTATGTTTAATTCGTCGCTGACAACATAAACCAGTGTTGGGCTGAATCCTTTTTCAAATAATGTCTTGCTAGAGCTGACAAGGCATTGTGCAAACTTTTCGTCGAAGGGCTTCTCTGCACCTATGTGCTCTGCAAGGGCGCGAAACCTCCAGCCGTCAAGCCTCACGAAAAAGGGTGTTTCCAATGGAACAGAAGTTTTTGAAAAAATTTCGCTTTCAGCCCAGCCTTTAAAATGTTCAGCCATTCTCTTTACCTAAGCTCTAGCATATTTATTCGAGGATTATCCTCGCGTCCACCGTTTTTGCGCCTTTCTCATAAACCATTATTGGGTTTAGGTCAAGCTCCATAATTTCCGGATGCTCAGAAACAAGCCTAGAAGTTTTTAGGAGAATCTGCACTATGGCTTCGATATCTGCTGGCGGCGTTCCCCTATATCCTCTCAGAAGCGGGTAAGCCTTAACCTCGCTTATCATTTCCCGGGCTTCCTCCTCGGTTATTGGCACAATTCTGAACGTGACATCTTTTAAAACTTCTACGAACACTCCTCCAAGCCCGAACATTAAGGCGTGGCCAAACTGTGGATCTTTGATGGCGCCAACTATTACTTCTGTTGAGGGTGGAGCCATTTCCTGCACTATAACGCCTAAAATTTCGGCATTTTTCTTGTGCTTTTTCACGTTTTCTATTATTTGTTTGTAGGCTTTTCTCACTTCCTTTGCGTTTTTAAGGTTAAGCATAACTCCTCCAACATCGGACTTATGGAGGATGTCCGGCGAAACAATTTTTAAAACCACTGGATAGCCCATCTCCTCTGCAAATTTAACAGCTTCAGCCTCGCTCTTAGCCAGCCTAAATTGAGTGACTGGAATGCCATACTCCATGCAGACGCTTTTTGCTTCCATCTCTAACAAGTGCTTTCTCCCAGACTTGCGAACCTCTTCAAATATGCTGCTTACCTTACTCATGCTTTCAGTCCTCGGAGAATTGTGACATTTAAGTTGCATTCTAAAATTAAATCCTTTGGTTCAACGTTTTCGCCATATATTGTATGGGCATTGGTTCCAACAATAACGGCTACCCTTATACTCGCAGTTTTTACATTCCGACATGTCAAAAAGCCTAGGCTTTCTACTTTTGCCAGAATCAACCTTAGACAACGTTTTCTCCACAAATTTATGACACTTGAAGCTTAAAAGTGTTGATGGGGCTGCCCGGATTTGAACCGGGGTCCCGAGCGCCCGAGGCTCAGAGCCTAGACCAAGCTAGCCGACAGCCCCTAGCCTAGTTGCCCATTTTAGTTTTTGTGTAGGTTTAATAAAGGTGTTTTCTTAACTTTTAAACCCTTATCGGGGTATTAGCTATCTACAGCTGAAGGGGGAGCGTTAGAAGGCTTGTCAAGTCAGCATCAGCGGATGCGGGGAATTCGCGTCTTAAAGGCTGTTTCCTCAGCTGTTAGGCTCAACATTTTAAGTGCTCTTTTCGAAAATGGACCACTTTCTTATACAGAACTTATGAGCCTTTTGAAAATGAATCCCAGCAGGGATGCTGGCCGCTTCGCCTACCACTTGAAGTTTTTGCTTAAGGCTGGTTTGATTGAGGCTGATGTGGAGTCTAAGAAGTATCGTCTAACAGATTTGGGCAAGATGGTTATTGATGTGGCTGGGGAGATTGAAAAGCGAAGTTTTAAGGCGCAAAGAATCCTTGTTAGGACGTCCCGCTTCACCCTTGAAGAGTTTGACGCCACAAAAATTGCCAACAGCCTCATTAAAGAGGCTGGTGTACCCCCGGAGCTAGCCCAGAAAATCGCCAAAGAGGCTGAAAAACGCCTCCTTAAGGCTAGGACCCGCTACCTAACGGCTCCGCTGATAAGGGAGGTTGTTAACGGAATCTTAATCGAAAAAGGATTAGAGGAACACCGCCACAAACTAACCCGTCTTGGACTGCCAGTGCATGATGTTTCAGCCTATTTGAAGAGCAAAGTTTCAGTTGATGCGTCTTCTGTTTGCGAAGAGTTTGGGAGAAGCGTTCTTGAGGAATATACTCTTTTAAATGTGCTGCCAAGGGATATTGCAGACGCGTACCTTTCGGGGGAAATCCACCTACATAGCTTGGGCTTTTGGATTTTAAAGCCAAGCGAAATAATTCACGACTTAAGATTCTTCATCAAAAACGGCTTAAGCCAAAAAACAGCGAATATTTTCCAGCCTTTCACAAAACTTCCGAGAAACCTTAACAGCGCCTTAAACCTAGCTTTTAATGTTCTTCTGCAAGCGTCTAAGGAAACCAGTGGAGCACAAGTGCTTGAATACTTTAACGTTTTTCTTGCGCCTTTCTCAAAGGGCTTGGATGCAGTCACCATTAAGGAGGCTTTGAGGCTTTTTATCATTAGTGTTAGCCAGCATGTTAATGCTTCCATAAATCTTGAGTTGACGATTCCAAAGTTTTTGGCTGACAAGCCTGCCGTTGGCTCTGCTGGTGGGTGTTATGGGGACTTCTTCAATGAAAGCCAGCTTTTAGCATCGCTTGTGCTGGAGGTTTTTGAAGAGGAAAGCCTCGAAAAGCCGTTGCTAAATCCAAAACTTATAGTTAAGATTCGCCCGGAAACCTTCACAAATGATAAAGCAGTAAAGATTCTCATGAAGGCGCACCTTTTAGCCTCTGAGAAGAGTATACCATACTTTGCGAATCTTTTAGGCGAAGATGCGCGGTTCTCAGTTTTCTCCCCTTCGGGGAGCATCCTCAAAGCGGACTTTAAGGAAGACTGGGAAATCGACACGGTGCGCACGGGCGTTTTAGGACTAGTAACAGTTAACTTGCCTAGAATAGCATACGAATGCGGTGGGGACAAGGAAAAGCTCTTTGTACTTTTAAGGGAAAGACTTGAAATGGCGACGAGAGCCTTAGAAATAAAGCACAGAATCATAAAGCAACGTGAAAAAAATTTTCTCCCACTTTTGACCTATTCAGTCAACGGCGACCAATATTTTAGGGTTGAAAGCGCTGCAAATTTAATAAATCTAGTCGGGTTAAAAGAGGCCTCAGAAGCCCTCAGCGGAAAAAGCCTATACGAGGACGAGAGCCCACAAAAGCTTGCCTCTGAAATTGTGAAAGGGGTTTTGGATTTCCTGTCAAAGAGTGGAAGACGCGAGAGAAGACTGCTTCCATCCGCTCTTCCATGTGCCGATGCCTCTGAAAGGTTGGCGAAACAGGACATTGAAAGGTTCGGAGTTGCAAAAGTTCGCTTCCTAGGAACAAAGGAAAAACCATACTATTCAGCATACAGCCAAATAAACCTTCAAAACATGGAAAAACAATCAAGAATTTTGGCTATTGAGAAAGAACTTTATGCGCCACTTGTCGGTGGAAACTTAACAGTTTTAGAGCTGGGAGAGGTCGAATACGCGCCAGAAGCACTTTTCTCACTCACAAAGAAGCTTACTGAAGACTACAAGCTAAAATTTTTCACATATAATCGCAACCTAACCTACTGTAGCCAGTGTCACAAAACGTGGTTTGGCACACTTCAAAAATGCCCTATGTGTGGTTCTGTTGGCACATTAACAGCTTTTACACGCTTTTAGCAGCCTCAGCTTATTTGACGGCGCCTAGTATCAGTGCCAAAAGCGCCATCCTTGTTACTATGCCGTTCCAAACTTGTTGGAAGTAGCGGGCGTGGGGTGTTCCGTCAACCTCTGCGGCTATCTCGTCAACCCTTGGAAGTGGATGCATAACAATCAAGTCCTTTTTCGCCTTGCTTAAGGTTTCAAGGTCTATCTTGTATGAACCCTTAACCTTTATGTATTCTGCCGGGTCTGGGAAACGCTCCTTCTGTATGCGGGTCACGTATAAAACATCTAAAAGCGGAACAACCTTCCTAATGTCGGTTTCTTCGGCTACTGGAATTTTCTCCTTGATTTCTTCGAGGACTTCCCGCCGCATTTTTAATGATTCTGGCGAGACAAGGTATAATTCCACATCATAATAGGATAAGGCGTAAGCCAAAGAATGAACAGTCCGCCCATAACGCAAATCGCCCACAAGGGCTATTTTCAAACCGTCAATCCTGCCCTTCTCCTTCATAATAGTGTAAAGGTCCAGTAACGCCTGTGTGGGATGCTCCTCAGCCCCGCTTCCACCATTAATTATTGGGACTTTTGCGAATTCAGCTGCAAGCCTCGCAGCCCCCTCAAGCGGATGCCTTATGGCTATTACGTCAGCATAGTTTTCAACGGTGCGCACAGTGTCCGCCAAATTTTCGCCCTTCCGGACAGAGGCTATTTCAGCTTCTGCAAAACCTATTGTTGAACCCCCAAGCTTGTGCATGGCAGCCTCAAAGCTTAGGCGGGTGCGTGTGCTAGGCTCAAAAAACAATGTTGCAAGGATTTTGCCCCTAAGCATGTCCGAACCCCTTTGGGCTAGAGGCTCCATTGCCTGAGCAATCTTTAAAATGTAGTCTATTTCTTCGCGTGTAAAGTCTCGGATTGATATTATGTCTCTTCCTTCAAACCGCAAGCTCACACCCTTTAAGACAAGCGACTGGTTCTACTTAAATAACTTTTTATCCACGCCTTTAGGCAAAGTGGAAAAACTAGAGGGGTATCAAATTTAGCAGTTCACGAACTGTTAAAATTGAGGCTGCACGTGGCTTATGGGAGATTAAAACCTTTTATCTCTGCGCCGACAATACCGTTTTGAAAGGGTGGACTGGGCGTATGAGTGAAAGCGAAACAATGCTTTACGTTTCTAAAATTAAGGATGGAACGGTCATCGACCATATAACTGGTGGACACGCTTTAGACGTTATTAAGATTTTGGGGATAACTGGCAAAGAGAAGCGCATAATCACTATAGCCATCAACGTTCCAAGCAAGCGGTTTAAGGTTAAAGATATTGTGAAAATCGAGGGAAGGGAACTCAAACCAGAAGAAGTCCACAAAATCGCCCTTTTGGCGCCCCATGCAACCATAAACATCATTAGAAACTACAATGTTGTCGAAAAACAGCGGGTTAAACTCCCAAATGTTATTGAGGGCATTATTAAATGTGCTAATCCGGCGTGCATAAGCAACAGCAACGAGCCTGTGCAGTCCAAGTTTTATGTTAAAAGCGAGGAACCCCTAATCCTGAAGTGCCATTATTGCGGCTATATTATGGAGAAAAGCGACGTCTTGAAGCAGTTTTAAAGCCTTTCAGATGGATATTCGATTTTCGAGATAATGCTTATATCATAAGATGCAATATTTCAAAAGTAGATATGTCAATAAAAGGACATATTGAATATATGTCGAACAAAAATACACATGGTGAAAAATATGATTGAAATAATAGCTATAACATTATGGGTTTGCTTAGCAGCCTACGCCACTTGGTACTTCACATCAGCAAAAAACTATGCACCCTTAACGTCGAGGGAGGCGAGGCTCCTTTGGAAGATTCACAAGCAAACAGCAAGATGCGACTCAAAACAGTGGCGTGAAATCCGCCGCGGCAGAAAAATAGTGGGTTTTGCCTGTGAATGTGGATACAAGTACATGCAGAAGCGCCCAATAGTGGCAAGCACACCCCAACCGGTTGTAACGCGGTCTGCAGCGACAATTTATCAAAAACTGCATAGGGCATAAATTAAAAACAGAACCGCCATCCCTTTCGTATTCTCTGCATTTTAAAACTCGTTGTCATAACGCCTTATTTTTGTGTCAGAGTATGCAGAGATGATTTGTCGGAAGCCTTAGATAGAAAACTGATATGGAAATAAAAAGATAGCAAGCGCGCCTAAAATAGTATTTTGCTTTCTGTTTGAAAGCTGCAATTTATTTTGCACAGCTTAGTTGTGTGTCTTTTCCTGTCTGTGCAGTTCTTTTTCCGTTTAAGCCTAAGGTGTTTTTGAAATGGGTCGCTATTATTGCAAACGCTTCAGCGTGTTGCCCTTGCCTTGGCATCAATCATAATCCTATTCTCTTTGCCGCATAGCTGTGGGCAAAATTTGGCGGGCAGCATTTATAATAAGGTAGTTTTGAATGTTGATGGTGACTTAGGACTTAACATGCTTCAAGATGCCCTTTTTTGGCATCCTCATAGTGCTGGCGGCAACATGGCCGAAACAATGGGCGGCGAATGGAATGTCACTTTCGGCGATTATGCTACTATGATTTTGAATGTTTCTGATGGGCTGTATGGGCATATTGCAGCTGGAACATGGTGGATTGACTGGGCTGATGCTGACTTTTCAAAGGTTCCCCTAAACCAAACAATAATGGTTTCCCTTGACATACATATTAGAACAGTCAACTACACTGGTAATGTTTGGCTTAGGATAGCCCTAGCATCAGCCTTCCAAGACCCAAAAAGTCTAGATGGATACAGCGTCAAATACACTGAGCTTGACATTTATGATAGCCCACAAGCCTTAAGCCATCCACAAGGAGACATCAAGAATGGGGGCAACATAATTTTCAAAGGCGGAGACGTTACGGAATTTAGGTGTGATTTCATCTCGATTGGCGAGTGGATGCATTATGAGTTTAATTTGACAATGTGGCATGAGAAGGCATGGGGCGACATAGCCAAAACGGGGCTTTTAGAATCCGTCTACATTGTCATAGAAGTGGATTGCAGAGAATGCGTGGGCTATGGAGGAACGGCATACGCGGTTGTTGACGTGGATAACTTATGGGTTTACAAGCTAACCTAGCATAAAAATCGGATTTTACTATTTTCCTTAATGCTCTGCAAGGCTTTTCAAGATTAGTCCGCCTTCAACCAAAGCCTTCAGCTTTTCTATGTCCGGGTTTAATGGTCTATCCTCCTTCAGCGGCGGCACAACCTCTCTTATTTTTCTATAGGCTTTTCTGGTTCCTCTCCCAAGTTTTTCCGGTCCGCGGATGTCTATTGCTTGGGCTGCGCAGAGAAGTTCTATGGCTATTATGTATTCTGTGTTTTCGAGTATTTGCATGGCTTTTTGGGCTGATGTTGTTCCCATGCTTACGAAGTCTTCAAAGTTCGCCGATGTTGGTATCGAGTCTGCACATGCCGGGTGCGCCAAAACCTTGTTTTCTGAGGCTAGGGCCGCCGCCGTGTATTGGGCTGTCATTAAGCCGCTGTTCAAGCCCCTCTTTGCTTGTGGCGGTATTAAGAAGGGTGGCAAGCCGTTGTTCAGTTTCTCGTCTAGTAGGCGGAATATTCGCCTTTCCGAAATGTTGCCAACTATTACGAGGGCTACTCCAAGGGTGTCCATTGCCAATGCTATTGGCTGCCCATGGAAGTTCCCTCCCGAAAGGCATTCGCCAGTTTCTGGGAATACGAGGGGGTTGTCTGTTGCCGAGTTTATTTCCACCTCAACCACTTTTCTTGCATATGTTATGGCATCTCTTGCCGCGCCGAGGACTTGTGGCGTGCACCTCAAACTGTAAGCGTCATGGGGACGCCCAATTTTCGCCATTGCCTCTTCTCCTGTCTGGACAAGTTTGCTTCCAGCGATTAATTCCCTCATGTTTTTGGCTGTTATGGCTTGCCCGGCGTGGGGTCTGGCTTTGTGAATTTTTTCGTCTAAGGCGTCTGAAACGCCCATTAGTGCCTCCATTGTTAGGGCTGCGGCCACCTCCGCCGTTTCTATTAGGTTTTCTGCTCTGTGGATTGTTAGAGCGGCTATGGCTGTCATCAGTTGTGTTCCATTGTTTAGGGCTATGCCCTCCTTAAAGTCCAATTGGACTGGCCTTATTCCAGCTTTTTCCATGGCTTCTTTTCCACTCATTATTTCGCCCTTGTATTCGGCTTCGCCCTCGCCCATAAGCACAAGAACCATGTGGGATAAAGGTGCCAAGTCTCCGCTTGCGCCTACAGAACCCTTTGCGGGTATTATTGGGTGCACGCCCTTGTTGAGCATCTCCACCAAAGTTTCGAGGGTTTCTAGGCGGATGCCAGAATAGCCCTTAGCCAGCGTGTTCGCCCTCAAAAGCATTGTTGCCCTAACAACTTCTGTGCTTAAGGGTTTCCCGACACCAGCGGCATGACTCCTAATAAGGTTTGTTTGAAGCTGTTTAAGCTTATGTTTAGGAATTTTGGCATCACTCAAGGCTCCAAAACCAGTGTTTACACCATAGATTACTTTGCCTTCTTCCAAAAGTTTTTCCAAAAATTCTCGACACGCCTTCACTCGGGCTTTGACTTTTTCCGGAATGACAACTTTAGCCTCGTTATGCGCGACCTTAACGACATCTTCGATGGTTAGGGTTTCCCCGTCTAATTGCACCGTATACATAAGGCTCTCCATACCAAAGACTAGCGTCTAGAAATTTAATTCTTTAGACGGGAAACCCGAATTTTCGCTCAGATCTTAAAAATTTTGCTTTTGATTTTCATGATCAATATTTCGAACAGTACAACAGCCATGGAAAACAAGAGAACTCCAAACTGCCAGTTTGCGGGTCCGGCAACCGAGCCTAGCTGGATTATTTCGGCTATGAGGAAGGCGAAGGCTAGCATCACGTGGTTAAGGATACGGGGCAATACTAAGGAGATTAGTACTAAAAATATTCCGACACATAGATAGTAGTAGCTTAATCTCCGTGCGTACACTTTAAGGATAGAGAAGACCTCTAAATCCCCAACTCCAAGATTGCTTCCATTGCCGATTGCTTTTATGAATACGTCTGAATTTTTGTACACATCGAAGGCGTCATCTATGACGATTAGACTTAAACCCGCTAGAACAGCAAATATGCTTAGCCCAAATCCCATTCCCATTAATACGAATGAGGCTAGCGAAGCCGCGAATGAGGTGAAACCTGCGATGATTGCCCAAAGAGGCAGGTAACTGTGAATCATTTTTCTGTTTTCAGGGTATGGATTGAAAACAATGAAAGTTTTGTTATAGACGTTAGCTGCCAACCCAGCTTCAGATAGGCCTTTTAGTTTTTTTAATTTCGAGTGGAAAAGGGCTGATAGAACTATGGATGTACAGCCTGTTATAAGTAGTGCTATGGATGCGTATGCAGTTGCCAACTGTAACTCCATATTTCTCCTAAATAGGGTGTTGCTACTAACATAAATCGTTGTCGTATAGGGGATAAACTTTTATATGCTGCGTTAATGTGGATTATAGTTTGAAATGTTGTAAGGTGCTGTTATGGAGCCCAGCAAGAAGCCTTTGAATGTATTGGTTAAGCAGTTGAACGCCAACATTGCTGTTGTTTTGAAGAATGGCTGTGAGTATAGGGGTAAAATGGTTAAGTGTGATGGGCACATGAACATTCTCTTGGAAGGCGCCACTGAGTGTAGGGATGACCAGCCTATAGCCAATTATGGTAGTGTCTTACTTAGGGGGAACAACATCCTCTACATTGTTTTGGATGCTCTTAAAAAGTAGGTTTCCGCGTTTCGCCGGTCACATAGGCTATTGCCTTATTCACGTCTGCTTCTAGCAGTAGGTGTTTTCTTTTGAAAAAAGTGATGACATTTTCTATGTCTCGTTTTAATAGTTGTTGGGCGTTCGGGTGCTCCTTTGTGACGTATTGGGGCCAGTCTATTATTAAGATGTGGTTGTCTGGTTTTAGGATTATGTTGTATTCGCTTAGGTCTGCGTGGATTATTCCCGCCTTCAAGTAGGCTTTGCGTATGTTGCGGAGGATTTCGCTTAGCACTTTTTCTGGTTTTGGGATTTCTCGGTATTCGGCTAGTTCTGCGCCTTCTATGGCGCCCATGGCTATGGCGTGGCGGTTTTGGCTTATGGGTTTTGGCACCGCAACGCCTTTCGGGTATACAAGCCTTAATGCTTCGTATTCTTTTTCTGCTGCTTTTCTTGAGCGTAAAAGCCAGTTAACGTCTTCTGTTGTCCATCCTCGTTTTCGTCTTGTTTGGCGGAAACTTATTCTTCCTAGGCGGTGGAATTTTATGGCTATGCGTTCGCCTTGCGGTGTTAAAGCATCATAAACGTCTGCTTCTTTTCCGACGCCTAATGGTTTGCCGAAGGCTTCTAGTATACCAGCCTTTACAAAGGCGTTTATCGCCAAACAGTCATAGCCCGCATAGTTTAGCGAATAGCCCAAGTAGGGCTGTTTTGTTTGGCGGATAAGACGGAACTTGTGCAGTTTATCAAGCCTAAATGTGGTTTCTTCCTCGTTAAATTTTGAAAATTTTACTATGAGGTCTTTTGGGACGAACTCGTGTTTTGCCATGGCTGCTTCTATCACCTGCAGTATGCGAAGGTCTTGGCTTTCCAGCTTTTTGTAGGCCTGGACTGCTGTCTCAGCCGACATTCAATGTTAAATACTTCAGTTTTGTTAATAAGCTATACACGTTGATGGTGACATCCGCCGTGAACAGCGCAAAGGCGAAGCTGCAGATTCACGTTCGCGAAGCTTGCGATGCTGATAGGGAGGCGGTTTTCGAGTTTTGTAGGCACACTTGGAGTTGGGGCGACTACATCCCCCATGTTTGGGACAGGTGGCTTAGGGAGGAGAACGGCAAAGTTTTTGTGGCTACTGTGGATGGTGTGCCCGTTGGTATACAGCACATAACCATAGACAAGCCCGGCGAGGCTTGGCTTAGCGGTGCGAGAACAGCCCCGAGTTATAGGCGGATGGGTGTTGCAACCGCCATAACCATGAAATGCTTAGAATATGCAAAAAGCAGAGGTGTCAAGGTGGCACGGCTCGTCACTGAATCCGACAATGCAGCGGCTTTGGCTGCCGTCCAGAAGATGGGCTTTAAACCAGCTGCCGAATTCGTAGAGATGACGCTTGAAAAGGTTTTGAGCGTAGATGGTGGCGGTGAGGTTTCATTTTGGGCGAGCCTAGGCCATTTGGACGATGTTTGGTTTTATTTGCAGTCTTCAGAGGTTTATCATAAGGCCGCTGGTTTGTATACGGTTCTTTACCACTGGTATTCTCTGGATAAGCGTGATTTGGAACGTTTTGTTAGACAGGGGAAAGCCATAACCCATAGCGGCAAGGACGGTTTTGTCGGTGGTTTAGTTTTGGTAGATGATGGTGTTTCCAGCGAGTGGCAGGAAAAATCCATCCAAACATGCTACATAGACGGAGACTTCGAGACTGTACTGGATATGGCAAAGTTTCTTTTGGCACAATGCCAGGAAGAGGGCATAGAGAAGATTTATGGTTTCACATGCAACCATCCGCCCATAACAGAAGCCCTAGAGAGACTTGGATTCAAAAAGCCAGAAACAAAAGCCATAGTATTCGAAAAAAGCCTATAAAACACCTCACATTCCTGTAGCATTTTGCGCATGTCCTCTTCTTGAAGTGATGACGGCATTAATAATCGCTTTTTTACCACACTAGTGTAAAGTTTAAGCTTCTGCAGCATTTCGCAGTTCGCCGCCAACAGCAAAATTGACTAGCCCTCTCTAGAAATTTGCTGAACAACTGCAAAAACCACCTCTATACAGATTTTGTGACACTGAACCGTAGTTGGGGCATGTAGGATGAGCTTATTCACTATTTTTGCCTTCTTCAATTTTTTGAAGTAACCTTTGTGTTCTTGTCTTTACGAAGGCTGCGATTTTTTCCACCGTTATCGTCTCCTCTTCCCTTTGTTTTTCAAGTTTTTCCCTAATTACTTCGAGCAGTTTTTCGTGGTTCACTGGTTTTATTAGGTATGCATCTGCGTTGTAGTTTAAGGCCTCAACAGCGTTTTGGAGGTTTGGATAGCCAGTTACCATTATTTTTATCATCTTCGGCGTTGTTTCATGAAGTTTTTTCAGAAGTTCTGTTCCCGCCATGTCTGGAAGCACAATGTCCAAAAGGGCAACGTTGTAGACTTTCTCTTTCGACTTTTCTATTGCCTCTACTCCAGAATTGGCGACGTCTACACTGTAGCCTTCGCCTTCAAGTATCAAGCTTAATGTCTTACATATGTCCGGGTCGTCGTCCACTAATAGGATGCTTGCTCTTTTCTTCAGCCTCTTCACCTCCGCCTTCCAGAACCTTTAATTTTAAAAACTTGGAAAGATAGGTTTCCCTAAGCTTATCCGCCCATTCGGAAAAGGATATGGGACCTTTTTCCTCAAATTTTATTCCAAATTTTTTACACATGATTTCTATTATTGTTCTCTCTAAAAGCGAAACTATCCCAAGTGCGGAGACTGTGTGGAACTTTTGCCCATCAACTTCTAGCACGTTCCTTAATTCGTTGAAGAAGAATTCGGGGTTTTGCGGTACACCAGTCAAGGGGAAGCCTTTCCTCCTCAAATAGTCATAGAAGATCTTGACGGTTTTCTCGCCAAGCGAGTACCTAAGCGTTTCATCAATCACCTCTAACAGCATTTTATCGAACTCGTCCAAGCTCCCACCAGACGTCAAATTTTGGCGCTGATGTCGCCCCATCGGAAGCCGTTGCCAGCATCACACTGTTTACAGGTTAATTCTCCAGGGGGCGTAATCAAAAAACTTTATCAAGTGACAATCTGAACCCGAAATCATAATTTCGGTTAAGAAAAGTATTGACGAATAGCTTCACGCCAGAGTCAAATTTAGGGCTGCAATTCCTAAATTGCTAGACTTCCCTCTAGATTTTCAGCAACCCAAGCTAGCCCATGCCTCTAGACTTTTTGTCGTTTAATGGGAAATAAATTAAGCCAAGCTATGGAGCATGTGTGCGTCATCACTCTGGCTTAAAGCACACATATAAGCTTTCACAAACAAAGTTTGGTTGGCGGGCCCGCCGGGAATTGAACCCGGGACCCCCGGGTTTCTTCAGCCAAAGGACTTTTGGTTTTAAAAGCCCGGTGCTCTATCCTTACTGAGCTACGGGCCCCATGTCTGTTTTCGTTTTAGAGAATTTGGGAGGAGGCTATTTAGTATTTCGTTTAACCTTGCATTTTAAAAAGTTAGGATGGGGATGATTGGACTTTTAGGAGGCTTGTTATGAAGTTTTTGATTTTGTCGTTGGCGCTGAGTATGGTTTCTATGGTTTTCGCACCCTTTTCTGTTAGTTTGTAAACCCTTTTTCTCTCGTTCCATGTGCCCTCTATTAGCCCGTTTCTTTCCAGCGAGTAGAGTAGGGAGTAAACTGTTCCTGAACTTACTAGTAGGTGGAATTTGTTGTGGATGAAGGATATTACATCGTAGCCGCTCATGGGGCCGTTTCTTAGTTCAGCCAGAATTATTATGTCCATAAAGTTTTTGATTATGCGTTCATGCATTTTCTTTAATATTTTTCCCTCCAACTTTCCACCGCCGACAATAATTGTGAGGGCCGTCATGTTTATTCACGTTTTAACATTTTAGGTTGAATATAAATATTTAATTTTATTCTAATTCTGAATTCGAAGTTGAAACTGAATGAAATATATTTAAACAACGGAATAAATTAAGTTTAATAAACATGCAAGCTGAAATTAACAGTCAAAAGTTGAAGGCGAACTAGATGAAGATTGTGCCTAAATGGAAACGCATTTACTCTTTTTCGTCGAAGCATGAGCCAGCGGAATATGTCAAACCAGGAGAAAAAGTTCTACTAGAGTTGGAGGATGCCTTCGGAGGACAGGTTAAAGATGAAAAAATGCCGATTGAAGAATTAGACTGGTCTAAGGTGAACGGTGCCACTGGCCCAATATTTGTGGAGGGAGCTGAACCGGGCGATACGCTTATCGTTCAAATAGAAGGGGTAAAGGTGGCTGATAATGGCATCATAGCTGTTGTGCCAAGACATGGCGCTTTGAAGGATAAACCTTTCAATCCGAGGATAAAAATTGTTCCGATAATTGGTGAGTATGCCCATTTCAGTAAAGATATAAAAGTGAAGATTCGTCCAATGATTGGAACTATTGGTGTAGCTCCAGAGTTTGGTGAGGTTCCAACCGGCAGTTTGGGAAGGCATGGAGGAAATATGGACGTAAAAGAAATAACACGCGGAACCGTTCTTTATTTGCCAGTTTTTGTTAAGGGAGCACTTTTCGCAGCTGGTGATGTGCATGCGATTCAAGCCGACGGAGAAGTTTGTGTTTCAGCAATAGAAGTTTCCGGCGAATTAATATTAAGCTTTGATGTCATCAAAGGAAGAAGCATTTTATGGCCCATATTGGAAACGGAGAACAGCTATGAGATTTTGACATGCGCCGATTCGCTTGATGAAGCTTGCTCCTTAGCTGTTGAGGAAGCTGTTAAAGCCCTAATGCGAGAGCATAATTGGAGTTTTGAAGAGGCTTATATGTTTGCAAGCCTCATCGTCGACCTCAAAATCAATCAAGTTGTAGACCCTAAAAAGGGGGTTAGGGCGGTCATTCCAAAAGAATTTGTTTCACGCAAAGGACTTATGTAGCGGATTTGTGAGCTGATAGGTTAAAATTTCAAGGTTGCAGTAACTTTGATGGATTTCAAGCTGAAATTTTCATGTTTATTTTTCATTTATTTTTGTTGAAAACGGTTTATTCTAACAGTTAGCGATATCTCTGCATATTAAAAAACGTTATTTTCTTAAATTGCCTTTTTTAGGCTGGTGTTTAGAAAGTGTTCTCGTGGAAGCGTTCCTTTGAGAGATTAAACAGCGAATATGAGACTGTTACGAAAAAGAGGCAGGCTTTGAACAGTTTGCTTGAAAGCGGTAGAATATCGCGGCCAACATATGAGGTGTTTGAAAGCGAAATAAATGAGACCATAGCTGAAATTGAGAGACAGAAGAGGGTTTTGCTGGATAAGATGGCTGTTAAGGCAAAGGAGCTTGAAGAGCAGATTAAAACTTTGGAGAAGTTGCTGGCAAACTTTGAGATTCAGCATGTTGGAGGCGAAATAGAAGAAGAAGTTTACCAGAGGGAAATGGCCCTCCTTTCCATGGGGCTGGAAAGCACGAGGCAGGAGTTGAACAACATTAAAGAAACCATTGAAAAACTTACAAGCCCGGTTGCTGAAATCCCTCAACCACAACAACAAGTGGAACAAAAAACCGTTGAAGGCGGCAGTGAAACAGGCAACCTTGAAGTGGCTGTTGTAGAACTCAGCCCAAAAGTTGAAGCTGAGGGCACAAGCGAGAACTTACAGCAAACCCAGGAGCAGGCAGAACCTAAAAGCGAGGCATAACCAAAACCCTTCTCCCTTTTCTTTTTAGGTTTTCCGCCAAGCTAGGGGCAAGAGAATTTTATACTCGAACATTCCCATCTTATTTCCGAGGCTTACACTTGCAGAACGAAAATGTTTTGATGACCTTCCATGAAAAGTTTAAACAGTACGACCTAGGCGAGGGGCACCCGTTTAGAGGAGACAGATTCATAAACGCCATGAACTTCTTCAAAGAACAAGGTTTGCTCACTCTTCCACAGTTTAAGATTGTGGAGCCGAAACCAGCTTCAAAGGAAGACCTTTTAAGAGTTCACAGCGGGGACTACGTGAACCTAATTTTTCGGTTAGCAGAGGAAAGCAGACCCTACGATATTGAAACTCCGGTCTCGCCTACAATCCTTGAGGCTGCCTTGCTTATTGTCGGCGGCGCGATTGAATGTGGAAAAGCCATTTTTGATGGAACCGCGAAACGTGCCATATCGCTTGGCGGCGGCTACCACCATGCCGGAAGAGATTATGGGGGTGGTTTCTGCCTCTTCAATGATATAGCCGTATTAGTTGAATTTTTAAGGACAGAGAGGGAGGTGAAACGCTTTCTTATACTGGACTATGATGTCCATTTTGGAAATGGGACAAGCGACATTTACTATGCAGACCCAAGCGTGCTCTTCATCTCCCTGCATCAAGACCCACGGACAATCTATCCCGGAAAAGGGTTCACATGGGAAATAGGAGAGGGCGAAGGGGAAGGTTGCAATGTTAATGTGCCTTTGCCGCCCGGCACTGGCGATGAAACGTATTTGCATGCTGTCAAGGAGATTTTTGTGCCCCTAGCCGAAGAGTTTAAACCTGAAATAATAATTGCTAATGGTGGAAGTGACTCCCATTTTGCGGATATGCTGGGTGACCTAAGCCTAACAGTCGACGGCTTTTTTAGGCTTTCATGTCTAATTAGGGAGACAGCCCAAAAAGTATGCGATGGAAAGCTTGTTTTGATGCCTGGAAGCGGATACAACCCAAAAGTTTTGCCCATGTGCTGGTTTGCCCTCGTTGCTGGAGTGGTGGGCTTAGAGCGAATAAATGTTAAGGAGCCTTATACGCCACCGGTTGAGCCTCCCTTTGTTCGGAAGAAGGTTGAAAGCATAATTGACGAGTTAAAGGGCTTGCTGAAGAAAAGGTGGAAATGCTTTAGGTGAGAAAATACCTTCTAACCTTTTCTGTCTGCGGGTTTCACTATTGCAGCTGTTCCGTAAGCGGCAAAAACCGTGGCGGTTCCTTGGAGAATGTCGCTTGTCTCAAAGTTTGTGCCTATGACGGCATTTGCACCCATTCTCCTAGCGTTTTCAATAAGCCTTTGTAGGGATTCTTGCCTCGCCTTTTCACATTCTGAAGTGTAGGCGGTTACCTCACCTCCAAAGACTCCTTCAATACTAGCAATGATTTTTCCGCCAACACCCCTCGTCCTCACGGTTATCCCGTGAACTGGACCTAAAATTTTGACTATTTCGTATCCAGGCAAGTCTGGTGTTGTAACAACAATTATTTCGCTCATTGTGGTACCATGAGAGTTTATAGGTTGGTGGCTAATTAAATTACCGGACAAGCGTTTCGAGGCGCTTAAAATTGGAAAATGTTAATGCAATTCGTGAGCTTTTCCCAGTGGTCAAGAATAAGGTCTTTCTCAACCATGCTGCCCAGTCTCCGCTTCCAAAGCCCGTCGCCGACGCTGTTAAAAGGTGTGTGGAAGAATTTTCCTTGTTTGGAAACGTTTCCACTTCTGAGTGGGATGACTGCGGAAAGGCTTTGTTTGCAAGGCTGGTGGGCGCAAAACCAGAGGAGATAGCCCTTGCTGAGAACACTTCTGTCGGCTTGAATATAGCTGCAAACATGCTTGAATATCCACCGGACTCAAAAATTGTAACAACGGATTTGGAATACCCATCAGTGGTTTATCCTTGGCTTAAGAGAAGCCTAGGCGTTAAAATCCATTATGTCAAAAACGTCGGCGGGAAGGTTCAGCTTGAAGATTTTGAAAAGGCTGTGGATGATAAGACGGTTGCTGTTGCAGTAAGCCACGTTGAGTATGCCAATGGCTTCCGAAACGATTTAAAGGCTTTAAGCCAAATAACCCACGAACACGGCGCATACCTAATTGTTGACGCCATACAGTCGGCTGGCGTAATACCAATAGACGTCAAACGTGACGGCGTAGACTTCCTTACAACAGCATGTTACAAGTGGCTCTTAAGTCCACCCGGAGCAGCCTACCTCTACGTGCGAGAAGATCTCATAGAAAATTTTGAACCACCTTATATTGGGTGGGCAAGCGTTAAACAAGAAATTTTCGAAACTGTGGATTTTTGGGACATTTGGAGTTTGAGGCTTTCAGAAACAGCAAGCCGCTTTGAAGTCGGCACTCCAAGCTTTTTAAGCTTTGTTGGCGCAGCTGAAGCAATAAAAATGCTTTTGGGCTTCGGGATAGAAAACATCGAAAAACGAGTTTTAAGGCTTACGGACCATTTGATAGAAGCCGTTAAAGATTTGGGCTTAAAGCTTCAAACACCGGAAGAACCGCAGCATCGTTCTGGAATTGTCAACTTTAAAGTGAAGAAGCCAAAAGAGGTCGTAGAGCACTTAAAGAGCAAAAACATAGTTGTTTCTGCAAGAGCAAACGGAATAAGGGTTTCACCCCACTTCTACAACACAAAGGAAGAAATAGACAAACTCGTAAATGAAATTAAAAGGTTGCAACAAGGTTAAAGCATCTATTTCGGCAAAAACTAGAGGGGCTATCCAATTTTGCAGTTTACCACCAACGGCAAAGTTGACATTGGCGCGTGTTTTAGCTGTATTCGCTTATAAAACTCAATTGTGGGTATTGGGGCACTTGTCTACCGTTACCTTTTTCGGGTAAAATCTCCAGCCTCAAGATTTTGCATGTACCAGCGATATCTTCCCTATTCTCTTCAAGGATTCTCGCATAGTCGTTGTTTCCGGCGTAAATTTTAACTAGCCTTATAGGCGCATTGAGGGGTTTACGTTTTTCAGCCTTCTCTCTCCTAATTTCTGTTATAATGGCTATTAGCAAGTTGCCCTCTTTTTCGGCCCTCTCGTCGACCTTGCTCATGTCTGCTTTTGGCCATTGAGTTTTGTGTATGCTTTTCTCGCCAATGTGTTCTGCATACATGCATTGGTAGATTTCCTCTGTTATGTGGGGTGTTATGGGCGCCAACAACTGTAGTATGCGGTATAAAACCGTGTATAGCGTGTATTGGGCAGCTCTTCTTTTGGCTTCGCCGTAGACTTCTGGCTTGTATAGGCGGTCTTTCACAGCCTCGATGTATTGGTCGCAGAAAACATGCCAAGTGAAGTTGCGGACCTCTTCGAGGGCTATGTTAAACTGACATTTTTCGAGGGCTTCTGTAACCCGCTGTGTCATCCTTTCAGCCTTGCTTAAAATCCACTTGTCCAACAACTGAAGCTCATAACCGCCATTGCCGTGCTTGTAGTCGGCGAGTTGGCTGCCAACGAAGTGGGCGGCGTTCCAAAGTTTTGTTAGGAAGCGCCTCCCATACTCCACATCTGGCCAACGGAATGGAATGTCTGAGCCTGTGGCTCCGCCTCCGGCGGCCCACTGTCTGGCGGCGTCGGCACCATACTTGTCTAGGACTTCTGGTGTGGCCACATAGTTTTTCAGGGATTTGCTCATCTTTCTGCCATCAGCGCCCAGCACCATGCCATTGATTAGGCAGCTTTTGTAGGGCTTCTCGTCGAACAGTGCCAAGTGGCGAACCATGAGGTAATAGGCCCATGTGCGGATAATGTCCACGCCGGACGGATGCAAGTCGGCCGGGAAAAGCCTCCGCCAGTCCTTTCGGTCCGGCCAGCCCGCGTGCACCGCACACGATATAGAGGAGTCCATCCATGTGTCCAGCACGTCGGTTTCTGGGATGAATTCTTTGCATCCGCATTTGGGGCATGCGTCTATTCTGGGTTTTTCAAGTTTTGGATCTATGGGAACCCAGCTTTCTTCGGCTAGGATGGTTTCTCCGCATTTCTTACAGTACCATATGGGTATGGGCGTTGCGAATATGCGTTGGCGGCTTATCACCCAGTCCCAGTCCAGAGAACGCGCCCAGTCTATTAGGCGATACTTCATATAGTCGGGATACCAAACAATCTCGTTGGCTTCTTTTTCTACGCGGTCTGTTAGGATTCTGGTTTTCATAAACCACTGCTTGCGCTCCAAAATCTCTATGGGTGTCTTACATCTTTCGCATACGCCTATCTCTTGCCTTATTGGCTCAACCTTTTCTAGAAGCCCAGCAGCCTCTAAGTCTTTAACTATGGCTTCTTTGGCTTCCTCAACTGTTAAGCCCTCATATTTTCCCCCGTTCTCGTTTATCAGCCCATTTTCCGTCAGAATCGTGATTACTGGTAGGTTGTGGCGCTTAACTGTGCGGACATCTTCCTTGTCGCCGTAAGTACAGATCATAACAACTCCCGTGCCGAAAGAGGGCTCGACGCCTTCGTCTGAAATTATCTCCACAACACGGTTAACTATTGGGACCACTATTCGTTTTCCAATGTATTGGGTATAACGGGTGTCTGTTGGGTTCACGGCTACGGCTACACATGCTGGTATGAACTCCGGACGGGTTGTAGCTATTAAAAGGTGTCCGCTTCCGTCTGCAAGCGGAAAACGTATGTAGTGAAGCTTGCCCTCACTCTCCTCATAATCTACTTCGGCATCCGCAATAGCAGTTTCACATCTTGGACACCAGTTAACTGGATGCGTGCCCTGATAAATGAAGCCCTTGCGATACAGTATTATGAAGCTTAGCTGGGTTTTACGCCAATAATCCGGGTCCATTGTTCTATATTCCGTTGTCCAGTCAACACTGCATCCAAGCCTTATAATGCCCTCCTTCATCATGGCGATGTATTTTTCAACAAGCTTCATGCATAAACTGCGAAACTTGTCTGGTGGTAGGTCCCGCTTGCGAATGTTGTGTTCCTTTTCCACTTGAACCTCTATGCCCAAGCCATGGCAGTCCCATCCCTGCGGAAAATAAACATTGTAGCCCCTCATGCGCTTGTATCTGGCGACAATATCGAAGTAGGTCCAGTTTAGGACATTCCCCATGTGAAACTCGCCAGAAGGATATGGTGGAGGCGTATCGATGCTGAAAACTGGTCGCGTATAATCCGCCCAGTCAAAGCGATATATGCCCCAATCTTCCCAGAGCTTCTGCCACTTTCGCTCAATAGCCAATATGTCAAACTCTTTAGGCAAAGGCTTCATACAGCAACATCCTAACAAATTTCGACTTTAGGAAAGATAAATATACAAGTACATAACAATTACTCCGCACGAGGGTTTAGGGGAGCTGGGCGGTGACCCGGCTGAGAGGACGGCTGAGCGCCGTCGACCCTTAGAACCTGATCCGGGTAATGCCGGCGGAGGGAAAATGGAGTGAACAGAGGTGCCTTCAAACTTCTCTAAAAAGATAACAGCCCATTCCGGTTTTTGGAGGTTTTATTTTGGCAACACAGATGGAGGCAGCTAAGAGAGGGCAGATAACCGAAGAAATGCGCATAGTCGCCAAAGACGAGGATGAATCACCTCAAGCTCTTTGTCACCGCATAGCAGAAGGCACTGTCATAATAACCCGCAATATTGAGCGGGAAAACGTTCATCCTATCGGAATTGGCAAAGGCTTGCGGACGAAAGTCAACGCTAACATCGGCACAAGCTCAGACCTATGCGACTTAAAGTTGGAGATTGAAAAGGCTAAGGTTGCCGTCAAATATGGTGCAGACACAATCATGGATTTGAGCACTGCTGGAGACTTAAACGAGATAAGGAAAGCCATAATTAAGACTGTAAATGTGCCCGTTGGAACTGTTCCAATTTATCAGGCAGCCATAGAAGCTGCAAAAAAGAAGGGCGCAATAATCCACATGACAGAGGACGACATATTCAACACCATCGAGAAACACGCAAAAGACGGTGTTGACTTTATGACTGTTCACTGCGGCGTCACACAGCAAATAGTCACGAAATTGGCAAGGCATCCTAGGCTTATGGGGGTTGTGAGTCGTGGGGGAACATTTCTAGCAGCGTGGATACTTCACCACAAAAGGGAAAATCCCCTCTACGCCAACTACGACTACCTTCTGGAAATAGCCAAAAAATATGATTTCGCATTAAGCCTTGGAGATGGCTTAAGACCCGGCTGCATATTTGACTCAACAGATTGGGCTCAAATCGAGGAACTGCTCACCATCGGGGAACTTGTAGAAAGAGCCAGAGCCGCCAACGTGCAAGTTATGGTTGAGGGACCCGGACACTTACCATTAAACGATGTAACTGCAAACGTCCAGCTTGAAAAAGCCATATGTAAAGATGCCCCATTCTATGTGCTTGGACCAGTTGTTACCGAAATTGCCCCAGGATATGACCACATTGTGGGGGCTATAGGTGGAGCATTGGCTGGTTTAGCAGGTGCCGATTTTCTGTGCTATTTAACGCCAGCGGAGCATTTGGGCTTACCAAGCCTGGAAGATGTCAAAGAAGGTATAATAGTCACGAGGATTGCAGCCCATGCGGCGGATATTGCAAAACTTGGAGCCAAAGCCTCTTCACGTGATCTAGCCATGGCGAAGGCTAGGGCGAGTCTTGACTGGAAGGGACAGTTTGAAAATGCCATCGACCCAGATAAAGCTAAGAAAATTCACGGAAGAATAAAGCCGAAAAGCCCGGAGACGTGCTCCATGTGTTCTGAATATTGTGCCATAAAGATTTTGAGGGAAGCTTTAAAGGCGGAGGGGCAATGTCTATGAAGAGCCGAATCCCGGTGGCAATAACGATTGCTGGAAGTGACTCCTGCGGCGGGGCCGGAATTCAAGCGGACTTAAAAACGTTTGCAGCTCTAGGTGTTCATGGGACAGCCGCCATAACATCTGTTACAGCCCAAAACACTTATTCTGTTAGGGCTGTTCAAGACTTGACGCCGGAAATTGTCAGCGCGCAGATTAGGGCTGTAGCCGAAGACTTTGGCATCGATGCTGGAAAAACAGGCATGCTCCACACAGAGGAAATCATAAAGGCTGTGGCTTCAGAAGTTTCCAAATACAATTTTCCACTGGTTGTAGACCCGGTGATGGTGGCTAAGTCTGGGGCACCCTTACTAAAGCCGGAAGCCATGAACACCCTAAAAGAACACTTGCTTCCTTTGGCTACTGTTGTGACTCCCAACAAGTTTGAGGCTGAGAGGCTTTCGGGCGTGGAGATAAAAAGCCTCAAAGAGGCTGAAGTTGCAGCCGAGAAAATCTCAGAGATGGGACCTAAAGCCGTTGTGGTCAAGGGCGGACATTTGGAAGGCACAGAGGTAACAGACATCCTTTATTACAATGGACGGTTTTGGAGATTCGCATCGCCGAGGTTGGATGCAAAAACAACTCATGGGACGGGCTGCAGTTTTTCGGCAGCCATAGCCGCTGGACTCGCAAAGAAAATGGATGTCCCAGAGGCTGTTGAAAGTGCAAAGAATTTTGTGGCTTTAAGCATAAAGTTTGGCTTGAAGATTGGGAAGGGTTACGGTCCAGTTAATCCTATGGCTCACCTTTACCGTGAAGCTTCAAGGCATGATGTTTTGTTGAATTTGGAGGAAGCCAAAAGCCTTTTGGAGATGCATCCAGAGGTTGCAGCTCTCGTCCCAGAGGTGGGCATGAACATTGCCATGGCTGCCAGATATGCTGAAGGCGTTGGCGATGTTGCCGCCATAGATGGAAGAATTGTCAGAACATTATGTGGTGTTAGGGCTGCTGGAAACCCAAAGTTTGGATGTTCCCGCCACTTAGCCAAGTACATAATTGAAGCCATCAAACATGACGAGGATAAGAGGGCCGCGATAAACCTGAAGTTTTCAGAAGAAACGCTGAAAATTTTAGAGAAGCATCGCTTAACCATCTCCTCCTACGACCGCACAAAAGAGCCGGAGGAAATCAAGAGGGTTGAGGGCATGACTATATCTTGGGGTGTAAAGGAAGTCATAAAGAATGTTGGAAAAGTGCCCGACGTGATTTACCATAGGGGTGATCTGGGTAAGGAGCCCATGATAGTTGTTTTAGGAAGGGATGCTGTTTCTTTAGCGAAGCTCGCAGTAGAAATCGCCGAGAAAAAGAGGGCTAGCAATGCGTAGGTTATATTTGGCGTTTAGGCTACCTAGCAAAGGAATAGTTTTAAACGGTATAGGGCTTCTTCTAGGGGCTGGAGGCTGAAAAAGGTTATGACTGAAAAAATTAGGGAAGTTGAAGAAGAGGTTATAACAAGGTCGATAATTCAGAAAGCCATGGAAGACTGGATAAGGCTGGCGGAAACGGACGTCGTCGTCGTTGGGGCTGGACCCTCCGGCTTAACTGCGGCCAGATACTTGGCCAAGGCTGGACTGAAAACTGTTGTCTTCGAGAGGAAGCTCTCTTTTGGCGGTGGAATAGGTGGCGGAGGCATGCAATTCCACAAAATTGTTGTGCAGTCACCAGCAGACAAAATTCTTCGTGATGTGGGCTGCAGGCTTGAGCCTCTGGAGAAGGGACTTTTTATTGTGGATACAGCTGATGTGATGGCTAAGCTGGCTTGTGGAGCCATAGACGCCGGAGCAAAAATAATTTTGGGCGTGACGGTTGACGACTTGATATACCGCGATTCGCCCACAAGGGTTGTTGGCGTTGTTGTGCAGTGGACATCCATCATAATGGCTGGATTGCACGTTGACCCATTGGCTGTTAAAGCTAAGGCTGTTATAGACTGCACTGGTCATGATGCAGAAGTCCTAGCAGTAGCTTCAAGAAAAATTCCAGAGCTGGGAATAACCATTCAAGGCGAAAAGTCCATGTGGTCCTCCCGTGCCGAAGAGCTAACAGTCAAAAACACTAGGGAGATATGCCCTGGACTTTTTGCTGCTGGCATGGCTGTTGCCGCCGTAGACCAGGCGCCACGAATGGGTCCGATTTTTGGCGGCATGCTGCTCAGCGGCGAAAAAGTTGCAAAGCTGGTTATTGAGAAGCTTAGGGGTAAGGGCACCTAAACCTTCATGGATTTTTGCAGAATCTGTAAGAGAAAAGTCGCAAATTACACTTGCCGGAGATGCGGCAGATGCATTTGCAGAGACTGCTATTTCCATCATGGAATCTGCATGAAATGTGCCAAGCTTCTAGGAAAGTAGTATCCTTTCTGAAGCGTTGTAAACGTTCATGCGTTTCCCACGGACAAAACCTATCAGCGTGATGTTTGCCTTCCTTGAGATTTCTATGCCAGAATCTAAGGCAGCGGCTATTGAGGCGATTATGGGTATGCCAACCCTTGCAGCTTTTAGGACTATGTCGGCGGTTAGTCTGCCACTTAAAGCCAGAAGACATTCGCCGAAAGGTGTCTTGTTTAGGGCGCATTTTCCAATGGCTTTGTCCACAGCGTTATGGCGTCCAACATCCTCGGCAAAAGCCACAAGAGAGCCATCAGCTTTGTAAACTGCGGCGGCGTGGACTCCGGCAGTTTTTCTGAAAGTTTCCGCCAGTCGATTCAGACTGTTTACGCAGTTCTGGATGGTTTCAGCCTTGACGGTTGTTCTTGAGCTGACTCTTCCAATTGTTTTTAAGACTTGGGGCTGGTAGGTTCCTCCACAAGCCGAGGGGATTATACGGGAAAAAAGCTGCACGAGTTTTAGGCGGGATTCAAGGTTTACGTTTGGCTTTAGGTTTATATGGCACATGCTCTCTTTAACTGTTATTTTTTTTATTTCTTCAACAGCCTTCACTATGCCTTCAGTTAGGAGGTGCCCAATGGCTAACTCCCTAAGGTCTTCTGGTGTGCACATTATTGTGGCATAATGCCTTCTGTTTATGAATATTTGGAGGGGCTTCTCCTCAGCCACATAGTCCTCGGCTTTTTGGGCTTTTTTGGCTGCGGTGTCGATTTTAACTATCTCCACCTTTGCTAAATTGGATACCCCCTATCTATCTACTTTTTCAACTCTGAAAGCACAAAATCCACTATCGCGTCGGCAATATTAACCCGGGTGACTGACTGCAAGCCTCTCCATCCAGGCTGGCTGTTAACCTCAACTATTAAGGGTCCTTTTGGGCTTTCTAGGATGTCTACTCCGGCAATTTTGCATTTTATCAGTTGGGCGGATTTTATGGCTAATTCCTCCAGTTGGCTGTCCAGCTTTATTGGTTCTGGGCGGGCTCCTTGGCTATAGTTGGTCTTCCAGCTTTGGGCGACGCGGCGCATGGCTGCAACAACACGGTCGCCTACCACGAAGGCTCGGATATCCGAAAAACCATGGGGAACAAACTCTTGGATGTAGATGACGCCATGATAAAAGGTTATAGTCCTAAAGGCTGTGTATGCCACTTCTGGGTCTGTTATGCGTGTTGCCCCAATCCCCCTGGAGCCGAAAATTGGCTTTACGACCACGTCGCCGCCAAGCTCATGGAAAGCCTTCAATGCTTCATCAGCATCTTCTGTCACAGCGGTTCTGGGTACTGGCAAACCAGCGTCCTCCAGAATCGCCAACAAATCATACTTGTCAACACAGTGCTCGATGGCTTCTGGCGGATTAATAACATAGAAGCCGTGTCTTTCAAGCCTATAAAGCAAGTCCATGCGGAAAACAATTTCCTCCAAAGAGCCCCGCCCAATAGGACGAATTATCAAGGCATCCAAATCCTTTAGGACGTCGATGCTTCTGACGTTTAGGTAGGGCTTATAACCAACACGAGCAACAAGCCAAGGAAAACTAAAGCAAACATGAGGGATTCCACGCCTAGTAAGCGCCTCGCGAAGCTGAGCTGAACTGTAAGCGTTTGGATTTCGCGTAACAATTCCAAACTTCAAATCTGATCGCCTTTAACCGCTTTATTTTAACCTTGAAAACCTTATCGGCTAAATTCTTAAAGCTTCCTTGTGGAACAATCTTAAAACTCAAAATTTTCGTATGTAGGGCGTCAGCTCTTGAGCGTTTTGCAGCTTTTTCGCCAACTCAACCATCAAATATGCGCCGTTAATATTGAAGTATGGCGGTCCCTTTCGTGAGAAAAGCGTCAAAACTTTCCCGTTATGGTTTATTTTGTGGCCCCCTTCGCAGGGCTCGTGCCCCCTTATTAGAACTTTTACGCCGAAGTTTTGTAGGGCTGCCTCTGTGACCTTTTGCCCGAAGAGTTTTCCTGCTCCGCGGGGCGAGGCACATGTTTCGCTTATGTCGTCGTTTGGGTCGCTCCAAAGCAAGTCTTCCAACAAGCTTTCTTTCGGATGCCTTTCATGGGCATAGGCTAAATCTTCGAGGCTTTTTGCTTGTGGCGGTACGCCTCCGTGAACCATCAGGTAGCGTTCCTCAACAATCAAGGTGTTGTATAGGCAATTGAAAAGTTTGAAAATTTCCCCGTAGGCTTTCCTCCATTCGCTGCCAAATTTTGCTTGGAACTGCAATGGCAAGTCGTGGGGCGAAGCCATCAAGTCTTCTGGTCCTTCATGGTTTCCCCGCAGTAGAATTATCTGCTTTGGAAAGTGTAGTTTAAGCTTCAATAGCGTGTAGTAGACTTCGGCGGATAAAGGCCCTCTATCCCCATAATCGCCGAGGAAAATCATTGTCGAATTGGCGTCTTGGCTTATTTTGTCTAGGAATTTACTGCTGTTTAAGATTTCTATTAGGCTTTCTAGGTCGCCGTGCAAATCCCCAACAACCAGCGCCTCGCCAACTGGCTTAAGCCTAACGAGTCTTCCAAAAACCTCGAAATTTCCAACTCGCCCATTTTCTTTGCAGATTAGTTCTCTTGCTTTCTGAACAACGCGGCAAAAATCTTCACATTTGGCTTCAAAGGCTTCTTTGATAATTTGCCTAAAATCTGGCTTTTGCAATTTCTTGCCTCAAACTTCTATGGCTATTTCAACCCGCTTTCCAGAAAAGTTTAGGATGTTCTTCTCCATGCGGCTTTTGCACTCGAAAATTTTTGCCGTAACATCCTTTAAGCCCTTTTCAGCAGCCTCCATTTCGGCTTCTAGGCTTTCAGCCTTTTTCTTCAGCCTATCCATTTGCTCCTTTAGTTTTGCCATTTCGTTTTTTGCCTCGGTTAGGGTTGATGATGCCGAAAGTTTGGCTTTAAGCTGGTTTGCTTCCATGCATCTCTTGTGTAGGCTTGTAAGCGAATCCTTGTTAAGAATTTCTTCTATGGCTTGTCTTGCTTTTCGCTCTTTATCAGGCTTAAGTTTTAGTTTGCCATCTGCCATAAGCCTCAAGGTTTTCTGAAGGATTTGCCTCAAAAGCGGGTAACCCTCATTTTCCGTTGCCAAAGCCTCGAAGGAATCTACCAAATACTGGTTAAGCTTTTTCAACTCTTCGGGTGTTAAGCCGCTTCCCTCCCCATGGGAAGCCAAAGACTGAAGTTTTACAAGGGGCTTTTGGAGATGCCTTAAGCAATAATCAACATCCATTCTTAAACCGTCAATTGTCTTGTCCAACTCCGCTAGGTGGCTTAACCCACCGCTTTTTTCAAGTTCAAAAATTTTTTGCTGGACACCAGCCAACTCTTCCTCAATTTTTCCGCGTTCAGCTTCAACCCTTCTCCTCTCCTCCTTTAGGTTTGCAGCCCTCTCCTTCAAGCGGTTAACTTCATCTATGAGCTGGAAGGTTTCCTCCAAGACTTTGGCCTTAACATACTCTTTCGTTAGGAAGTCGTTAAGCTCCTTAAGCGAGCCTTTGGCACTTTCAAAAGCCCTCAAGAATTTTCCCCTGTCAATTATGAAAAAGGGTGAAATCCTCGGAAACCAGTTTCTCACGTCAACATCTGTAACGCCATAAGCCTTCTGGGCAGAGTTAACAAAGCCTTCAACATCCTTAAAGGAAGGCTTTTCAGGAACCCTAATCGGCTGCATCCTCTCAAGGAAAAGTTTTGCAAGCTTGTTTAGGGCTTGAGCCCTCTTAAAAGTGCGCATATTACGCTTCTCAATTTCTTTCCGGCTGTTCTCCAAAAGCATGCGGCAAGCATCCACCAAGTCCTCGTGGGCTTCCCGCATTTCGCCAAGAAGCCTCTCAGCCTTAGAATGCACTGGAGCAAGAACTGGGCCTGTTTCGCCATCAAGCCAATTTTTAAGCTTGTTAAAGGAAATTTTGAGGCTTGCTGACAAACACTTCTCCCAAATAAAGTATATAAAAGCCGTATTAAATTTTTAATAGTGCGTCAAAAAATTGTACTCATTTTTTAGTAGAAACTTATATATGAGTATGTAAAAAGAGACGCTAACACAGTAAAGGCGGTGAATAAAAATGAGCATTATGGGGAGTTCTAGGAAAATAGTTTTTCTGGCTCTTATGGCCGCTTTAGGAAACGTTATGTTTGTTGTCTCTCAAACAATTTTTAAAGTTACTCAAATAGCCCTAGACTTATCCCATATTGGAACTCTGATTGCAGCAGTTTATGCAGGTCCGCTGGCAGGCTTGGTTGTTGGGCTTCTTGTGGGGATAGGACCCGGAATTTATTTTGGATATATAGGTGGAAGTTTAGGGTGGCTTGGAGTTGTAACTTTGCCAATAGGAAAAGCGATGACTGGTGCTGCTGTTGGTTACTTAGTGAAAATATTCAATGTGGGGAATTCAAAATACTCTTCTTGGAAAATGGCTTTTGCAACTTTGGTTGGGTACATCCCAGAGTGCATTTATACAATTTTCGTCTTTGAGGTCCTTGTTACACTTTTACTGCCAGATGTTGCCGCATTTTTCATATCTATTTTCGGTTCGATGTGGATATTAGTGCTTTCGATTTTAGCTAAAGCATGGGTTGAAATGTGCCTTCTAGGATTTTTCATGGGAGCACTAATTGGGAATAGCGGCTTCAACGATTTTGTAAGCCGTATCTTCGTAAAGCCCATTGAAGTTTCGAAAACCCAAACAAGAGATAGATGAATCAAAGCTTGACTTAAGCAATTTACAGTGAAAGTTTTTAATAACAGAGTAGGGGCAAAATAAAGAAAAATATGAGACACCAGCCAAAATTTAAGGCTGCACTGTCAACATTTGTGTTTACTGTTTTGGCATTGGTGCTCAATTTTTATGGTCCAAAAATTCCAGCGCCTTATATGCCTTCACTTTTATACTATTTATGGGAAGTGCCCATTGTTGCGGCTTTCGTTTTATGCGGGGCAAAGGCTGGAATTTTTACAGCTTTGTTAAGCGTTTTAGTGCCATTTGCTTTTTCAAAGGAAAACTTTATGCCTAACCCCCTTTATTGTTTGGCGGCCACTCTTGGCATGCTTTTGGGAATTGGCGTTGCAAAATTCTACGCGTTGAAACACTCTCCTAATAGTAAAATAGCATTAGCTGCCATATCCACTGTGCTCGGTGCGGTTTTTAGGACAATTGTTGCGGCATTGGTGTTTTTGGCTTTTCTAGGGTTTTCTCCCTCGCTTGGCTTCGGTTTTCCAGAAACAGCAAAAACAATAACAATTATAAACAGGGTGGTTTACGACTTCTCTTTAGCCCTTTACACAATTCCATTGGGCTATTTTTTCGCATACTGTCTAAAGTTATCGGCGGATGCTTTAGGCTAGCTCGAAGGATTTTTCCAAAGCCTCAAAGTTAATTTTTCCCGCTGTGAAGGTTTTTCCAGTTTTTACATTGTTTATTGTTATTTTTGCTGGTGCGAATATGTTTGGGTCTATTTTGTAGAAGTCGTAGTTTGCAGCCTTGAAAATTTCTATGAAAGGTTTGCCATAATCTCTTGAGGCTTTTGACGGTGCCCTCTCAACTATTTTTGCTAATTCATCCTCATCTTCATAATCGACTATGTAGTAGGTTACGCCTCCATACAGTATGGCGTCGTTGGTTCGTGCCATAGCCTTTACAAATTTTGGGTGGGTTGGCGGTATTGGGGCGCATCCCCAAGCAT
>Ga0315298_1001228_pt1 | contig 48102 bp, 50 predicted proteins | sample WHS_1_MG_FD_203077 | JGI IMG/M metagenome (GOLD analysis project Ga0315298, IMG submission 203077) | Extremophilic microbial mat communities from Washburn Hot Springs, YNP, Wyoming, USA - WHS_1_MG | ecosystem: Environmental > Aquatic > Thermal springs > Hot (42-90C) | place: USA: Wyoming...
AATTCGATGCGTGGTTCCTTCTGGGTCTCTTCATCTCTTGCTCCTCTTCTTCTTCGCCGTTATTCACGGCATCGGTTGAGCAAGATTACCACTTATCGCAATGTCCGAATTTCCGGGGCCACCTCTCATGTCGTTGCGGTGACCTTTGCATGATCGATACTATCCTGAATTATTGTAATAATTTGGTTGTAGACTTTTCCCACAAGCTTTTTCCAACCCATAAAGTGCACGATTGTTCGTTGCAGTTCCCTTAGTTTGAATCAAGAGTCGTTTTTCAGAAGTCGGTTAAGTGTCAATCAGGAGTAAAGGAAATCCATTGAGCGATAAATCCAAAAAAAATTCCGTTGAATCTGATGGCGTAACCGCAACTGTTGAACAGCTGCTAAGGAGTGTACCTTCAGTTGACAGGTCTACAAATTCCATCAAGGTTCTGGATCTGTTTCACACGAGTAAAGACCTTTACGCTCTGCCTGTTGTGAACGAAAAGAACAGACCTGTAGGTATCATCATGCGGCAAGTCATCACCGATTTCTTTAGCAAGCAATTCGTCAAAGAACTGAAGGGAAAAATGCCGATCTCTTTGATAATGGATGACAAGCCGATTATCGTGGACAAAAGCACCAACATCGAGGATGTCGCACGAATTATTCTGGATGCCGGTATTGAGCATATGGTGAGTGGATTTATCATTACCGAGGAAAAACGCTATTTAGGCATGGGCAATGGCTACGACCTGCTCAACGAAATAATCATCCTTAAGCAAAAACATCTTTTTGGTTTGGCACATTTCGATCAACTGACTGGCCTGCCGAATCGCACGCTTCTTTTGGATCGACTCAAGCAGGCGATCTCCGGGTTCAACCGGACATCGCGTTCGGTTTCACTGCTATTGATTGATTTGGATGGGTTCAAGCCCGTGAACGATACCTATGGTCACTCAGTTGGGGACCGTTTGTTAAGGGAAGTGGGTAACAGATTACTTTCCTGCCTCAGGGAAGGCGATACTGCTTCACGAATGGGTGGGGATGAATTTGTGATTATCCTGACTGATTCCGATATTGACAGGGCCGTCACGGTGGCGAGCCGGGTACTGGATGTGCTTAGAGAACCTTACGAAATCGGCAAGAAAACCATTTCCGATATCTCCGCAAGCATCGGTATAGCCGTGTATCCGGAACATGCCGATGAAATGGATTCTTTGTTGTCTGCAGCGGACGATGCCATGTATGTCGCCAAAAGGAACGGCAAGGATCAATTTGCCGTTTTCACGCCTTCCGTTCAGGAATAATGCTTTCGCGAACCTTAGGTGCTGGCAATTTCGCTACAATTTATTATTGATTGTTATGAGGGATGGACTATGAAAACAAGTAAGCCCGAATACCTGGACAAAGTACAATCCTTAACCCAGGAAGAAGCCGAACGCTTGTTATCCAGAATGCGAGGCAAGTTACCCCGCCGTCTTGAGAATGATAAATTAAGCCGGGAAGACGCGTTGGCCATACAGATGGAATTGGAAGACGAACAGCTCCAAGAATGGCGAGATATGATGGTTATTTTGAATCAAAGGAGGGAAGTCCAGAAGAAATAAGAAAAAGCCAAGGACTTCGAGACGGAAGAAGGAGCCCGCCACTTTTCGGCGACGGACTAAATTGGAGTCAAATCACTTGTGAAGTTGAATCATAATCGCCAAATATGACACGGGTATTTCAGATGTGTCAGGAATTTCTCTATCAGCGAATGCCCGAAACGAGGAAACATTGAGACAATCGCGGTATCTGACGCGATGGCCCATTGATCGTCTGCGGCCTTAAAGGGACAAACAGCACCTATTGAAATGGGCGCGATTTTCTTTATTTGTACCCTATCATTCAGATGATGTTGTGGGCGGATTCAGGGATGAAGTGCAATTTGCGATGAATGCTGGCCAGGAAGTCAAGATGCTCCGGCAAAGGCGAATTCAATGGCCTGCTCCGGGATGCACGATCACCGTGCAAGTCATGCCTGCCACAAGCTGCAGATCTTTGGGCAGGGAATCGAGACTGATCCTGACCGGGACGCGCTGGGCAAGGCGCACCCAGTTGAAGCTCGGATTGACGTTGGCGAGCAGCCTGACATCAGTCGGGTTGTCGCGGTCGGTGATGCCGCGTGCGATGCTCTCCACGTGCCCGGGCAGGGGCTTGTTCGAGCCAAGAAGCCGGATTTCGGCAGGGTCGCCGGGATGCATCAGGGCGATCTTATTTTCCTCGAAATAACCGTAAACCCAGAAGGAATTCCGGTCTATGACGGCAAGCTCCGGCGTTCCGATATGGGCGAAGTTTCCGGGGCGAACCAGCAGGTTGGAGACCCAGCCGTCGACGGGGGAACGCACGGCGGTGCGTTCGAGATCGAGCTTCGCCTGGTCGCGCCTGGCAAGCGCCGCTGCATATTGCGCCCTGGCTCTTGCCGCCTGGAGGCCGGCGTCTTCTCTGCTCTCGCGTGAGATCACCTTGTCGTCCAATGCTGCTCGTCGGGAAGCTTCCCGAGTTTTCATGTCGAGAAACGCCCTGCTTTCCTGGAGTTGCGCTTCCGCAAGCGCCAGCGCATGGCGATAATGCTCTGCGTCGATGCTGAAGAGGCTGTCCCCGCGATGCACGAACTGGTTGTCTTTCACCATCACAGATGTGACCAACCCTGCGACGTCAGGGGCGATGTTGACCACGTCGGCTCTCACCCTGCCGTCGCGCGTCCAGGGAGAATCCATGTAGCGTACCCAGAGCAGGCGGCCGAGGATCAGTGCAGCGATGACGAATGTCATGGTGATCGAGATTCTGATGAAGCGTCTGGAGAGTTCTTTCATCATTGTTCCTTTCAGTAAATAATGAGCCCGAAAGCCGAAAACAGGCAGGCGAACAGGGCGATGCGGAACAGGGCCGGGTACCATAAGTGGCGGTAGATGCCGCGGCTGGCCAATATCCGGTCCAGAATCAGGGTGATGACTCCTGCTGCCAGGAAGGCCATCACCAGGGCCGGAACCAGAGCGTCGAGGAGTGCGATTTCCCTGGGCATGTTCATCCTGCCTCGGTTGCGGCTGCGGCTGCGCGAATCGAATGGTCGTCCTGAAGCGCACTGTGGATGAAATGGATCATGGTCTTTATCTCGAGGTGCGATCTCGGAGAAATGCTCGATGCATCGAGCGCCGATCCCGCAGCATGCACCGCCAGCATGGCCGCTTCCCGGGTTTGCCCGGAGGGCGACTCGAAATACTGTGCGACGGCTTCCAGCGCTTTGTTCAGGGGTTCGGAAGAATCGAGTGCCTTCATCTCTTTTCTCAAGGCGATGACGGCATGCCCGATTTCGAGGACGGAAAGCAGCCATTCGATCACGAGCCTGTCTTCAGGCTCGCCAATGCGCCTTGCGCTTCCCGAGCGCTGCACCAGGTCTCGTGCGCCGATTTCAAGATTGGCACGTCTCAGCGTAAGGGGTTCGCGGCAGGCTTCCACTACCAGTTTTCTCAATGCGGATACGGTGCGCAGGCGCGACCAGCGGCTTGTGCTCAAGTCGATCAGTCCATACAGGACTCCGGACAGGAGAATGGCAAGGAGATCGGCGATGGCGTCGTTCAGGAAGGAATCAGGGTTCGCATGGTATGCACTTCCGAATCCGGCATGCATCAGGAAGACGATGGCCATGCCCGCGCCTGTCACTGCAGTTTCGGGCTTTGAGGTGAGCCAGGCTGCGAGCATGATGCCGGGAGAGATGGCGAGTGCAAGCATCAGGAAACCCTGCGCATGAGGAAGCACATGGAAGTTGCAGAAATAGGCCAGCATCGTGCCGATCAGTGCGCCGGTGAAAAACTGCCGGATGGTTTTCGTCGGGGAAGGCGTGGTTGCGAACAGGGTGCTGGTGACGACGCACAAGGTGATGGCCTCGATCCCCGAGCCCCATTCGGTGAAAATCCAGATGGAAGACATGATCGCCAGCGCGAGCGCCCCCCTGGCTCCGGCAAGGCCTACTGCCAGCGGATCGAAATGCACTCCCAGGCTGAAGGAGGGTGAAGCATCGCCCCGCTTTTTCGAAAGCGAAGCATAGGTTCGAGTATATGCCAGGAGTTCGTCAACGAGGCGCTGCAGCAATTCTCCCCCTGTCTCGAAATCCAGCCGTTCCGAGGGTTCAAGATCTGGCGGAAGAGATTTCATCGCCGAAGCGAGTTTGGGCTCGAGGCTGCTGCGAAATTGAGAAAGCCTGGCTGTAACTGAAGATGCCTCGCGCTCCGTGTGGGCAGCCTCCCCGTCCAGGGTGGAGGCTGCCCCGAGTTCGCGGTAAAGTATCAGGATCTCGTCCCTCACCTCCCTTCGCCCGTTTTTTTTCTGGCGGCGCAGCAGCTGTTCGAAGGCGTGAAAGGTGGTCGACACTTCCATGAATTCCGCGTTGATCTGGCCCAGGCGCAGACGGTGGGCACGCGATTCATCGCTTTCGAGGGCGGAGGAAGCGCGGAAGGATTCCAGGCTGAAAATGTCGCCGACAAAATGCAGCAGCATCGGTTCAAGGGGCAGGGAAGGACTGTTCGATGCCGAGTGCAAAAGCGCAGTGAAGTCCCTGTAGCGGCGTCTCACCGCACCCAGCATGACGCTGCCGAGGCGTTTCGGGAAGACCAGGTCGCTGACTACGGTCGCGCAGAGCAGGCCGATCAGGATTTCGGATATTCGGCTCGTGGCGATGTCGAACGCCTGTTCCGGGCTGACTGCAGCCGGGAGGCCGACGATGCACAGCGTGTATCCGGCGAGAACGAAGGCGTATGACTGGTGGTTGCGGTAAACCATCGACCCTGCCGTGCAGAGCCCTATCCAGATCGTCATGCACAGCAGGAAAAGTGATCTTTCCTGAGCGAACAGGGCAACGAGAAGCAGGGACGCAAATATGCCTGCCGTGGTGCCTACCAGCCGGTAAAGGCTTTTTGCGAAGACCATGCCTGCATGCTGGGACTGCATCACGATTGCAACTGTCAACATGGCGGTTCTGGGCTGGTCGAGTTCGAGGCGCAGCGAAAGCCACATCGCCAGCAGGCAGGCCAGCAGCACCTTGAATACATAGCCGAAGGAAGGCGCATCCTGTTCCAGCCAGTCGCGCCAGCCCATGCGGAGGTACGCAAGCGCCTGCAGCCGGCTCATTGGGTAGAGTCTCCTGAAGATCCCCCGCCCAGTGCGAGCATCAGTGCGGCATAGGCTTCGAGCCTTGCCGTGCGAATTTTGGCAAGGGATTCCTGCTGCTCGAGAACGAGGTCGTAGGTGTCGAGGGCATGCCGGTAGTTGCTGAGCCCAGCCCGGTAGCCTGCGAGAGCGAACTCGTGCGCCTTTTCTGCTTGGGCGAGGGCTTTCTCGGTCTTTTCGCCCTGCCCAAATTCGGACTGCAGCAATACCAGTGTGTCGGAAACCTGTTCAAGCGCACGGACCAGTGTTTCGTTGTAGGTTTCCACTGCGATGTCGTAACCGGCAGTGCTGGCGGAAAGTCCTGCGCGAAGATGGCCGCCATCGAAGATGGGCAGGGAAAATGCGGGGCCGGCGCCTGCGAGTGCCGCAGCATTGCTGGCGAGCTGCCCGAAGCCGAGCGCCTGGAAGCCCGCGAATGCGACGAGATTGATATTGGGATAGAAAGCCGCCTTGGCTGCCTTGATATTGTTCTTTGCAGCTTCAATACGCCAGAGACAGGCAACAATATCCGGCCTTTTTCCAACAAGATTGGCCGGCAGGACGTCCGGCAGGCCAAGGGGCGAATCCAGGGTCATTTTTGGGCGGGTTATCGATTCTCCCGAACCGGGGCCCTTTCCTGCCAGAGCTGCAAGCTGATTTTTCAGGACCATGATGTGCGCATCGATCTCCTCGATCCTGGCTTGTGCTACAGGCAACCGGGTTTCCACCTCTGTGACCGCCATTTGCGTGCCCATTCCGGCAGCGAGCCTGCGCCTTTCGATGGCGCTGCGTTGCTCAAGTTGAGCGAGATGCTCCTGCGCAATATCGCGCAGGGAAAATGCCATGGCGAGTCCGACATAGCTTTGCACTACCGCGCTTTCCAGCTCCAGCCTGATTTGCTGCTCTTCTGCGGCAGAGGCACGGGCTTCGTCGACCGAGGCCTGCCATCCGCTTTTCAGGCGCCCCCACAGATCGAGATCGTAGGAAAGCGTTGCCGTGATGCTGTTGTTCCAGTCGGTGTGCCCTCCCCAGGGAGGGGGAATGAATTGCAGTGCGGTGAAACGCTCGCGCAAAGACGATGCATCCACGCCGATTTGAGGTGCGGCAGCGCTACCCCGGGAGTCGGCAAAAGCCTGCGCAAGCGCAACCCGCGCTTTTGCATTATGCAGGGTCGGGCTGCCTGAAACAGCCTGCGTTACGAGATCATTCAGCTGCGGGTCATGATAGGCTTTCCACCAGGCGTTTTTAGGCCATTTGATGCGGGGGGCGCTTGTGATCGTCCTGCCTGCATCGAGTGTATTCGCATCCCTGATGCTTGACTGCGGCGCTATGCCGGACATCCCGGCGCACCCTGCCAGAAGCAGGCCGAATATGGAGGGAATCGCTATGTGCAGCGCTTTCATGATTTTAGTACGGTTCCAAATTAAGTGGTCAAAAAAACTATTTCATGGCATCGATATGGGCTGCCAGGGTATTGACGCTCGCGACCATGGCATCCCTTTCGGCGGCACCCAGAGTCGACATCAAGGCATGAACTTTTCTGTAATAGTCGGGCATGGCCTCGTCCAGCTTTTTCTGCCCGACAGCCGTGAGTCTGATCAGGAATTTTCTCCTGTCGACCGGGTCTGGCAGGCGCAGCACCAAGCCTTCGCGTTCCAGTCCGTCGATGAAGCCTGTCATGGTGGCCTTGGTGACTCCGGCTTTTTCGGCCAGATCGGAAGGGGAGGAGGTCAGGTCGTCCTGGCGCATCAAAAGCACCAAAACCCACCATCTGCCCTGCAGCAGCCCGTGTTGTGCAAGCAGCCTGTCGAGTGCCATGGAAATGTCGGAGCACGCGCGGAGCAGTCTGACGAAATCCGAAATGGCCCTGATGTCGGCGTCGGGATAGCGCTCGACGAATTTCTCCAGGCTTTTCGATGTGGGCAATTCTTTGAGTAGAAGCATGATGACGATTATAGTATGGAACCATATAATATGGCAAGAGACTATATCGTTCGCAATCATGGCCTGTTAAGGAAGCCCTGAACAAGCATCAATTCAGCGCTTCCTTAAGGGCTTCCTTATACTTGTTCGGTGCGATGCGTTGCGGTTATCCCGTTATTCCTGCAGCGGCTGCAGTCAGTATTGCCACCAGCCAGGGCGGCGTTTTCCCGAATGTCAGCAGCAGAAAGGCGGCGGCAGCCATGAAAAAATCCGTGCCGCTCAGGATCGCGGTTTTCCATACCGGATTGTAGAACGCGGCGAGCAGCAGGCCCACGACTGCCGCGTTGATTCCTGGCATGGCCTTCTGCAGCGCCTCGACGCGGCGCAATTCTTCCCAGAACGGGAGGATTCCGACGACGAGCAGGAAAGCGGGCAGGAAAATCGCAACGAGCGCGATACCCGCGCCGACCCAGCCGGAAGGCGACCCCGATGAGACGGCGCCGAGATAGGCCGAGAACGTGAAAAGGGGTCCGGGAACGGCCTGGGCTGCGCCGTATCCGGCGAGAAAGGAATCGTTGGAGACCCAGCCGCTTGGCACTACCTGGGACTGGAGCAGCGGCAGAACGACATGCCCGCCGCCGAAGACCAGGGCGCCTGCGCGGTAAAAGCTGCTGAACAGCCTGGCGCTGTAGTTTCCGGATTCCATCGCAATGAAGGGAAGAGCAAACAGAAGGATGAAAAAGAGCGAAAGCAGCACCATTCCCGTGGTGCGGCCCACTGTGATGCGAATAGGGCTGTGGGGGGGTATTATGGATGCACGAGGCAATGCGAGTCCCGCCAGTCCCCCGCCTGCGATGGCGCAGATCTGCCCGGCAGAGGAAGGAAAGAGCGTTGCCGTTGCCGCTGAAACGAGGACGATGGCCGTGCGCAGCCAGTCCCGGGCGAAGGGCTTGCCCATGACCCAGAGCGCCTGGGCCACTACGGCGACCGAAACCACCTTGAGCCCGTGCAGCCAGCCGCTGCCATGGGCTCCTCCAAGGAAAGGCAGTCCCAGAGCGAAGAGCACCAGCAGTATGGCCGATGGCAGAGTGAAGCCGAGCCATGCCGCGATTGCGCCGGGAATCGCGGCGCGCGAAAGCCCGAGGGCGATGCCGACCTGGCTGCTGGCAGGCCCGGGCAAAAACTGGCAAAGGGATACCAGATCGGCATAGGCATGTTCGGTCAGCCACTTTCGCTTTTCGACGAATTCGCGCCTGAAATACCCGAGATGGGCGATAGGCCCGCCGAAAGACGAAATCCCCAGCCCGAGAAAAGCCAGGAAGATTTCCGGGACTGAATGATTCGGCGCTTGCCTCATCGTCTTTCCTCGATTTTCGAGATCAGCTGCCTCATCGTGCCGCCGTTTTTGTCCGTCATCAGCACTTCCACCGGCCAGTAATAATGGTCTTCGTCGAGCCAGATCTCGGTTCCTTCCACCCCGGCATCGTGCAATTTCTTCAGATGCAATGTCCTGATCTTTTTAGTCCCGGAGAGGACAGTTTCCTCTCCGAGGATTTGGTAGTCATAGACATCTATTTTTCTGCCGTCTGTCGAGTGGAAACTGAAAATGCCCTCTTTCGGGGGCGTGTAGGCGAACTGATAGAGAAAACTCAACTGGTCCTGGGTCATGGGTTCGAGCTTCACTTCCTGACGGACCCCATTGGAGACCAGTTCGAGCTTCATGGTTTTCCAGTCGAAATGCGCTTCCTGCCGGTTCTGCCCGCCTCCCCGGGTGATCGTGTAAAGCTTGGGCCGGAGCCCTTTTTCGGTCACCCGCCCTTCGCTCGTCTGGGTCATGGCGCCCTTGACGAAAAGGGCGAAGATGCCTGTCGCTTCGACCTTGTTCGTGATCGCATAGCGCTCGTCGTCTGTGATGTCCCAGGTGTGGACGGCGATTCCGACGTTCACGTTGCCCCTGAAGACATTGAAAGTCAGGACGGCGTGGCTTGGCACCCCGGTCGCTTTTTCCTGTTCTGGCTGCGGGGCGATTGCCGCCCGGGGAGTGCCCGCAGGCATCGGCATGCTCGCGGGCATGGGCGCGCTCGCGGGCTGCGGCGAGTTCGCGGATTCAGTTCTGGCGACGGACGGGAGTGCGCCCGCTTCCGAAACTTTGTGCCTGGTGGCCTTGGGTTTTGGCGGGGCGATCGGCTTGAAGTGAACCGGTTTTTTCGGGGAGACGATCCGGGTCTCCAGAACGATGGGTTTCTTTCCGAAATCGGGCCAGGTGATTTTGGGAAAAAAGCCCAGCAGCAAAAGGTGGATCAGCAGAGAAACCAGCAGGGAAACCAGCAGGGTTTTCCAGATGCGATTCATCGCATCAACACGGTATTTCCGGCGAAATCAGGGTTCCCTTAGGCATTCCGGGAATGCCGATGCATACCCTGTTGCCCTCGATCTTCAGTCTGCCCGCCACGAGCCAGCGTATCGCCTCGGGATAGATTCGGTGCTCCTGCTTCAGAACTCGCGTTGCGAGCGTCTCTTCCGTATCGGTTTCCAGCACCGGAACCGCGGCCTGGATCACGATCGCGCCATGATCGAGTTTTTCCGTGACGAAATGGACGGTGCAGCCGTGGATCTTGACCCCTTCTTCCAGCGCCCTTCTGTGAGTTGCCGTTCCGGGAAAGGCGGGAAGCAGGGAGGGATGAATGTTGAGGAGGCGCCCTGCGTAGCGGTTCACGAAATCGTTCCCAAGAATGCGCATGAAGCCTGCGAGGATGACGTAATCCGGGGAGAATTCGTCAATTTTTTCGGCAAGCGCAGCATCGAATGCTTCTCGCGTGGCGTAATCCCGATGGTCGATCGCGCAGGTTTTGATCCCGCGTGCGCGTGCCGAAGCGAGTCCCGCGGCATCCCTTCTGTTGCTGATGACCGCGGCCACTTCCACAGGGAGGTTGGCATCCAGGATGGAAAGCATGTTGCTCCCCCTTCCCGAGATCAGAATGACGATGCGCTTCATTCGACGAAGGTCTGCGCCTGCCCCGGCTTGCGGGTCCGGATTTCGCCTATTTTCCAGACGGATTCCCCGGCATTCTCAAGCAGCCTGATCGATGCTTCGGCATTTTCCGGGGACGTCACGACAACCATGCCGATCCCGCAGTTGAATACCCGGTGCATTTCGGAGTCCTGAACCTTGCCTTTTTCCTGCAGCCATGAAAAAAGCGGAGGCATGGGCCAGGATTTTTGCAGGGCGGCAGTCAGGTTTTCCGGGAGGATGCGCGGAATGTTTTCGAGCAGGCCGCCTCCCGTGATATGGGCGAGCCCTTTGGGTGGAAATTTCTCGAAAAGTGCAAGCATGGATTTGACATAGATCCTGGTGGGCGCCATGACGACTTCGGAAAGGGGGCGGGACTCTCCGGGCAATACCATGGAAAGATCGGCATGGTCGCGCTCGATGATCTTGCGGATCAACGAATAGCCGTTGGAATGCGCGCCGCTCGATGCGAGCCCCAGCACGATATCGCCTTCACGAATGCCGCTGCCGTCGATGATTTTCGATTTCTCGACGGCGCCCACTGCGAATCCGGCGAGATCGTATTCTCCCTCCGGGTACATTCCGGGCATTTCCGCGGTTTCACCGCCGATCAGGGCGCATCCTGCCTGCTCGCAGCCCTTGGCGATGCCGCGAATCACATCGGTGGCGATGCCGACATCCAGTTTTCCGCAGGCGAAATAGTCGAGAAAGAAAAGCGGCTCCGCTCCCTGCACCAGGATGTCGTTGACGCTCATCGCAACGAGGTCTATCCCGACCGTGTCGTGTTTGCCGAGCATGAAGGCCAATCTCAGCTTGGTGCCCACGCCGTCTGTCCCGGACACCAGCACGGGTTCCCGGTATTTCTTCGAAATTTCGAACAGCGCTCCGAAACCGCCTATGCCGCCCAGAACGCCTTCTCTCAGGGTTTTTTTGGCATGCGGCTTGATGTTCTCGATCAGCCTGTCGCCCGCGTCGATGTCCACGCCGGCGTCTTTGTAGGAAAGGGAGTCTTGGTTCACTGTCGTTCTCTTCGAAAAAGTGTCATGGATGCACCAGCAGTGCTGCTAGAATACGAACTTTGCAAGTTATTGCCGATTTTACCGCAAATGAATGTCAAGCGCTGAATGAAACAACTGCTTCTGGGCCTCTCTTCCGGCAATCCCACCCTTTCGAATTTCGTCACCGGCTCCAACATGGAAATGTTGCAGGTGCTGCGCGACCTCCTGGACGGCAGGCTAAATGAGCGCATGGTCTATCTCTGGGGAGAGGAAGGCTGCGGCAAGAGCCATCTGCTCGCGGCATGCTGCAATGCAGCATCGGACGCGGGGCTGAAATCCGTTCATGTGGCCTGCAGCAGGGAGGCCGGCTTCGACATCGACGCCGATTTTGTCGCGGTGGACGATGTGGAAGATTTGGGAGAAGCAGGGCAGATCGCGCTTTTCCATCTCTACAACAGGCTGCGCGAGAAGGGGAAAGTGCTGCTCGCAAGCGGGAATGCGCCGCCCCTTCGGATAGGTTTGCGTCCCGATCTCGCCACGCGCCTCGGCTGGGGCCTCGTCTACCAGGTCCATGCCCTGATGGACGATGAAAAGCGCGAGGCGCTGCAGTCCCACGCCAGGGCGCGCGGCTTCGAGCTGTCTGTGGAAGTGGTCAATTATTTGATGCATCATGTCCGGCGCGACCTGCCGACGCTGGTTGCGATGCTCGATGCGCTCGACGACTATTCTCTCGAAAACAGGCGCCCGATAACGATTCCCCTGCTGAAGGAAATCATGGAGAAAATGAAATGCGCCTAGCCCTGTTCGACCTCGACAACACCCTGCTGAAAGGGGATAGCGATTTCGAGTGGGCCCAGTTCCTGATGGAAAAAGGCGTGCTCGACCGGGAAGTGTTCGAAGCCAGGAACAACCAGTTCTACGAGGACTACAAGTCCGGTACGCTCGACATCCGCGAATTCCTCGCTTTCCAGCTCAAACCCCTGTCGAGGCATCCGAGGGGCCAGCTCGATCTCTGGCATGCCGAATTCATGGAGACGAAGGTGAGACCCATGATGCTGGAATCCGCGTTCAGGCTGATCGAGCGCCACAGGGAAGATCTTTGCGCCATCGTCACCGCGACGAACAGCTTCGTCACCCGGCCCATTGCCGCGGCATTCGGGATAGCGCATCTGCTTGCCACCGAGCCCGAAATTCTGGGCGGGGAATTCACCGGGAATCCTTCGGGAATTCCCTGCTTCAGGGAAGGCAAGGTCACCCGCCTGAAGCATTGGCTGGAATCGCGCGGGCAGAAGCTTGCCGATTTCGAATCGAGCTGGTTCTACAGCGATTCGCTCAACGATCTTCCCCTTCTTCAGGAGGTGAGCCATCCCGTTGCCGTCGATCCGGATCCCACGCTCAAGAACCACGCCGAAAGAATGGGATGGCAAATCATCAGCTTGCGAAAAGGTTTTCCGCTATAATCCGCGGATGACCAATTTCTTTCCTGCGCCGGTGCAATGATCCGAAAATTCATCCAACGGGTATTCGAAAAACCGAAAAATGGTCCGGTCGTCATTCCCCTGAAAAAACACGGCATCCACCGCGAGAGCGTGAGCTCCTGCGCGAGAAAAGTGACGTCGAGTTTGCAGGAAGCGGGTTTTTCCGCGTTTATCGTGGGCGGTGCGGTGAGGGATCTGCTGCTGGGCAGAAAGCCGAAGGACTTCGATGTGGCGACCGACGCCGATCCTGACCAGGTCAGGGCGATTTTCAGGCGCTCCAGAATCATAGGCAGGCGATTCAGGCTGGTTCACGTGATGTGCGGGGCGGAAGTGATCGAGGTTTCGACCTTCCGGCGCTCGCATGCTTCCGACGAGAACGAGGAAGAGGGCGAGGGAAGGACCGATGTTCACGGACGGGTGCTTGCCGACAACGTTTTCGGCAATATGGAAGAAGATGCGCAAAGGCGGGATTTTACGGTCAATGCGCTCTTCTACGACCCTTCAACCGAGGAGATCTGGGATTACCATGGCGGTTATGCCGATCTCAGGGATTCGAGGCTCAGAATGATCGGGGATCCTGCGACCCGCTACAGGGAAGATCCGGTGCGCATGCTGCGCGCCGTGCGCTTTGCCGCCAAGCTCGGGATGAAGCTCGACCGGAAAACCGAAGCGCCCATCGAAACCCTGGGAGAGCTGCTGCAGCATGTTCCTGAGGCGAGGCTTTTCGAAGAAATGCTGAAACTCCTGATGTCCGGGCATTCCGTACCGTGCATCCTGGAATTGCGGCGGGCCGGGCTGCACCACGGCCTTCTTCCTATGCTGGACGTCATTCTGGAACAGCCGATGGGCGAGCGTTTCGTCATGGCTGCCCTCAGGAATACTGACGAGAGGGTGGCCGAGGAAAAGCCGGTTTCCCCTGCATTCCTGTTCGCCTCTCTGCTTTGGCACGAGGTGCTTGCCGCATGGAAGAGCGCACAGGAGAAAGGGGAGAGGCCGGTCCCTGCGCTTTTCGATGCGATGGATCATGTGCTCGGGGTGCAGCAGGAGAAGCTTGCCATTCCGAGAAGATATACCGCCACCATGAAGGAAATATGGAGCCTGCAGCCGCGCTTCTTGCAGCGCTCCGGGCGCAGGCCGTACCTGCTGCTGGAGCATCCCAGGTTTCGCGCGGGGTTCGATTTTCTGGTGCTGCGCTGCCAAAGCGGTGAGGTCGATTCCGCAGTCGGGAAGTGGTGGGAGGATTTCCAGGCTGCATCGGGCGAAGCGCGGGAAGGGATGCTGCTTCATGATGAGGCGCCGAAGCGCCGCCGCAGACGCCGTCCCAAGGCGGCGCCTGCGGCGGCCTGAAATGGTTCGGGGCCGGGCGTACATCGCCCTGGGAAGCAATCTCTCGGAACCGAAGGCGCAGATAACCGCAGCTTTCGCAGAGCTCTCGCGCATGCCCCGGACGCGGCTTCTTGCTCGGTCCAGCCTCTATCGCAGCGCCCCGATATCCGCTATCGCCCAGCCGGATTACGTCAATGCGGTGGCATTGGTCGAGACCGGACTCGAACCCCATGTCCTGCTCGAAGCGCTGCTTTCCATCGAGCTTTCCCGCGGCAGGGTGCGCATGGCGCAGAATGCGCCCAGGACGCTCGATCTCGACATCCTGTTGTATAATGACCTCGTCTTGTCCGGGTCCCATTTGACCATCCCGCATCCCCGCATGCATGAACGCAGGTTCGTGTTGTGCCCTCTTCTCGAGATCGAGCCGGATTGCGAGATCCCGGGACTCGGAAGGGCGCAGGATTTGCTGCCTGCATTGTCCGGCCAAATTCTGCAGAAAATGACGGAGTAGCGCATGCTTTTCGAAAAATACAGCTATATCGCAGTCGAGGGGCCGATAGGCGTCGGCAAGACGAGCCTGGCGAGGCGTCTCGCCGCCCATTTCGGCGACCATTCACGGCTCCTTCTGGAAAAGCCGGAAAGGAACCCTTTTTTGGCGAGATTTTACGACGATCCCCAGCGCTTCGCCCTTCCCGTCCAGATGTTCTTCCTGTTCCAGCGCATCCAGGATCTGCAGGAACTGATTCAACCCGACATGTTCAGCCGGGCGACGGTGACCGACTTTCTGATCGACAAGGACCCGCTTTTCGCGAGGCTGACCCTGAGCGACGACGAATTCCATCTTTACCAGCAGATGTACCGGCATTTGCAGCCTCAGGTGCCGGTTCCCGATCTCGTGATCTATCTGCAGGCTTCCCCCGACAGGCTGATCGAACGGGTCAGGCGGCGCGGCGTGGCTTACGAGAAGGGGATCACCGAAGATTACCTGGGCAGGCTGGTTGAGGGCTACAGCCGTTTCTTTCTGCATTACGATGCGGCGCCGGTTTTCATGGTCAACAGCGATAACTTCAATTTCATCGAAGAAAGCCACGATTTCGACCTGCTTCTGGAGCGCATCGAGCGGATGCGCGGCGGTCGGGAATTCTTCAGCAGAGGGGCCTGATGCAAACGCTCGCTTCTCTGCTCAAGATGCGCGAGGAAAATATCCCCATTGCAGCGCTCACCTGCTACGATGCGAGCTTTGCGGCTCTCCTCGAGGCGGCGGGCGTGGATATCCTGCTGGTGGGGGATTCCCTGGGCATGGTGATTCAGGGGAAGGATACGACCCTGTCCGTTTCCATGGAAGAGATGATTTACCACACGAAATGCGTTGCGCAGTCTTCGAAGTCTTCCTTCATCATGGCCGACATGCCTTTCGGCAGCTATCAGGAAAATGCGGAAAAGGCTTTTTCGCATGCCGCGATGCTGCTTTCCGCAGGCGCTCACATGGTCAAAATCGAGGGGGGGCTGGCGATGTTCGATACGGTCCGCTTCTTGTCCGAGCGCGGCATCCCGGTTTGCGCCCATATCGGCCTCATGCCGCAGTCGGTGCATCGCCTCGGCGGCTACAGGGTTCAGGGAAGAACGGAGGAGGATGCGAAGCGCCTTCTCGGAGAGGCGGCTGCGCTCGAACAGGCCGGCGCTTCGATGCTGCTGCTGGAAGCGATTCCAGGGGAGCTCGCGGCCGAGATCTCGGAGAGCGTCTCGATTCCCACCATCGGGATAGGGGCGGGAAGCGCATGTTCCGGCCAGGTTCTGGTGCTCTACGACATGCTGGGAATTTATCCCGGCAAGCAGGCGAAATTCGTGAAGAACTACATGGCAGGCGCAAGCGATATCGGGGATGCAGTCAGGCGCTATGTCTTTGAGGTGAAAAGCGGCGTTTTCCCCGGCCCGGGGCATACTTTCTGATGGAAGTGCTGCGAACCATTTCCGCCCTGCGCGAAAGGTTGAAGGGCGAGACGGGCATTGCATTCGTGCCGACGATGGGGAATCTGCATCAGGGACATCTTGAACTCATGCGCATCGCCAGAGAGCATGCCGGGTGCGTCGTCGCGAGCCTGTTCGTCAACCGGCTCCAGTTCGGGCAAGGCGAGGATTTCGATCGCTATCCCCGTACTTTCAACGAAGACTGCGAAAAGCTCGGAAAGGCAGGCGTCGACGTCCTGTTCGCGCCTGAAGAATCTGAGCTCTATCCCGTTTTGCAGGAAGTGACGCTAAATCTGCCGCCGATCGCAGAAGAGCTTTGCGGCGCCAGTCGCCCGGGACACTTCCGCGGCATGGCGACAGTCGTTCTCAAGCTCTTCAACATTGTCCGGCCCGATTATGCCGTGTTCGGCAAGAAGGACTGCCAGCAACTCCATCTTGTCAGGAAAATGATTTCCCAACTCGATCTCCCCATTTCCATTGTCGCCGGAGAGACGGTGCGCGAGGCGGACGGGCTTGCCATGAGTTCGAGAAACCGCTACCTGACGGCAGCCGAGCGCCTGGAGGCAACGCGGCTCCATTACAACCTCGAGAAGGTGAAACTTGCGCTGGTTGCCGGCGAAAGGGATTTCCGGCGACTCGAGTCGGAAGCGCGACAGGATCTTGCAAATCGCGGCTGGAAGGTCGACTATCTGGAAGTCAGGGAAGCGGAAAGCCTGGAGAAGCCGGGGTCTTCCGATAAAAAGCTGGTTGTCCTGGGTGCTGCATGGCTGGGGAAGACGCGCCTCATCGACAATCTCGAAGCGAGTTGATTCTATTGATTTTATTGATTGCCAATAGGTTGGAAAAAGTCTAGACTGTGCGTGGCCTAACAATAGACGCACCATGCAGAGCGAGCAACCAGACAATTTCAATGAATTCGGCGCTTCCAGCTTCGTCGTCAAGACTGGCGACGGCGTTTTTGTCGATCTTTCCAAACTCGAATCATCCGAGCAGTTTTCGCTTTTCGCAGAGCGTGTATTTTCGACCGGATACTTTTTTTCCGATCTCGACTACACGGCATTTCTCGAGCTGCTCAGTGAATATACCCCCGAGATGATCGCCGCGAAGAATCCTTCCGCGGTAAAGCGGTCCGGAACGATGCGCTTTGCTTCCAATATCGTGGTTTTCCCCCCCGAAAGGCTGAAATTTTACAGGGATGCGCGGATTTCTTCAGGGAAGGCGGAGTACCTGTTCGAATCGATCCTGATCGACAAGACGGTAGAGGAACCCCTCTATGCCGAGAACGCGGACGGGGTACAGGAAGTCGTCGGTGTCGAGCAGAGAACCGTCACGGTAAAGGATGCGCTTTCCTTCGACGAATTCGTCGCTGCCATGTGGATGAAGGGCATCCGCTTCGGCATCGACGCCGATGTCGTGAAGTCACTCATTGCAAGCGGCAAAACGGGCAGGTTCACTTTCGCCAGAGCCCTTCCTCCCAGTAACGGACAGGATTCCAGCCTGAAAGAAGAAACGAGCAAGCTTCACAGGGACAATTCTCCGCGCAGGCTGAGCGATGGAAGATTCGACCTGAAGCAATTCAGCAACCGATTTCCGCAGATCAGGGAGGGAGAGCGCCTTTTGAGAAAGTCTCCGCGCGTCCTGGGTACCCCGGGCATGGACCTCACCGGGAAACCGATCGAGCCCCCTTTGCCCGAGGACTTCGATCTTTCGGCTTTGGCTGGCGAAGGAACGCGTATCGAGACCACTGCCGACGGTGAATTCATCGTCGCCAGCATCAGCGGATTCCTTAACATCGACACTGCGACGAATCGAATCGCCGTCATGGAAAAGATCGTCAACTACAGTGGCGTCAGCATGAAGACGACAGGCGACATCTCGCTTGACGGGGAGCACTTCGAGGAGCATGGGGAAGTCCAGGAAAACAGGGTCGTCGAGGGGAAAAACATCACCCTCATGTCGAATGTTTTCGGGAAGGTCGTCTCCTCAGGCGGGAAAGTTCTGCTGAAGCGTAATCTTGTCGGCGGCTCGGCGGCGAATCATGACGGCGACATCACCGTGGAAGGTTTGTTATCGAGTGCGCTGGTTCATGCCAGGCATGGCACGGCCTCCATCAAGCGCGCCGAGAATTCCCTGATTGTGGGCGAGCGCGTGGTTGTCGAGTCTGCAAAAAACTGTACCATTGTGGGGGAGGCCATCGAAATCGAAATAGCGGAAGGATGCGCCGTAGCGGGAAAGGAAATTCACATCAAGATCGCCCACTCCCTCAGGGATGTCCAGACTGTGGTGTCGGTGTTGGTCCCGGATTTGTCCGGATTCAGGGCCAGAACCGCCGAAATCGGCAACCGGATCGATGAGATCGGGCTGAAAATCGAAGAAAGGCGCAGGAAATACGCTGCCATTACGGAACAGACGGACGTCAGGAGCTATCTTCTCATCGCGGGAAAAGTCCAAAGGAAGGAGATCATCCTGACGGACGAGCAGAAGGCCAACTGGCAGAGGCTGGGGGCGAAGATCGCCCCCGAGTTGAAAGTCATTTCCTCCGTCAATTCGGAAATCCGGGCGCTTCAGGAGGAGCAGAAGGAGCTCGAAGAGGAAGTCGTTTCGATGGAGCAGGAGGGAAAGGAAGCCTCGCGCGGAATATCCTGTACCATCGACAGCGTCGCCAAGGATACGATGATATGGAAAAGGCATGCCGATCCTGTAACGCTTTTCGATCTTCCACACAAGGAATTGAGGGCCAGACTGCTCGCATCGGGACTGCCTGAAGACCGACTTCCTCTGGGCAATGGAAAATATTTCTGGGAATGCCCGGTGGGCTAACCGCCCATCCTGGAGTCGATCTTTTTTCGATCAAGGTGCGGTGCGAAAAGGCTGATGAAGTCGTACATGTATCCTCTCAGGTAGCTGTTTTTCCGGATTGCGATTCTCGTCATGCTGGGTTCGAAAAGATGCGATGCGTCGATCGCTCTGAGATCACGGTCGCGATGGGAATCGAAAGCCATTTTCGCCAGTATTCCCACACCGAGTCCCATTCCCACATAAGTCTTGATGACGTCAGAGTCGATCGCGGTCAGGACGACATTCGGGCTCAGCCCCTTTGCCTCGAAGGCCTTGTTGATCTTGGAGCGCCCGGTGAAAGCGAAGTCGTAGGTGATGATCGGGTATTGCGCAATGTCCTCGATCCTGAACGGCTTGCTTCTCAATAGCGGATGCCCGGGCGGCGTCACCACGCAACGGTTCCATTCATAGCACGGCAGCATCACGAGATCCTCGAAAAGCTCTATCGCCTCGGTGGCGATACCGATGTCCACTTCTCCCGATCGCACCATTTCGGCGATCTGCAGCGGGCTTCCCTGGTGCAGGTTGAGCGTGACCCCGGGGTAAAGCGCGATGAATTTCTGCACGACGGCGGGCAGTACGTAGCGCGCCTGGGTATGCGTTGTGGCAATTTTGAGGCACCCCATGGGCTGATCGCCGAATTCCTCCCCGACCCGTTTCAGGTTCTCCGCATCCTGCAGCATGCGCTGGGCGATCGAGACCACGACCTGCCCCGGTTCGGTCACCGCAACCAGGCGCTTGCCGTTGCGCACGAAAACATCGATGCCGAGTTCTTCTTCGAGCAGCCTGATCTGCTTGCTGATTCCGGGTTGGGAAGTGAAAAGCGAGCCTGCCGCATCGGAAACGTTCAGATCCTGACGCACGATTTCGCAGAGATAGCGCAATTGTTGAAGCTTCATCCTTTCCTCGCTAATTCCTTGTGGTTATAAAACTCTAACATAAAATTATTTAAGAATATATAGCTCGCTTGCTATCATGAGCCCACTCGGTACTTCTGAAGGAAGCGAATGAATTTCGGATATGCCCTGTCCGGGCTGCTCATAGGCTCCATCGTGGGCATGACGGGGGTCGGCGGCGGATCGTTGATGACCCCGCTGCTCGTGATCGTATTCGGCATCCCCCCTGCAATCGCGGTGGGAACCGATCTGCTCTATGCCGCGATCACCAAGGCGGGAGGCGCATGGGTGCATGGCGCGAGCGGCCATGTTAACTGGAAGATCGCCATGTTGCTCGCATCCGGCAGCATCCCTTCTGCCATTCTGAGCATCCTGGTTCTGAAGCATCTGTCCGTGGACAGGCATGCCATGGCCTCCGTCGTATCGACTACCCTCGGGGTTGCGCTCATCCTCACCTCCGTCGCGCTTTTTTCCAGAGGCAGGATAGGGGAACTCGGCAGGATTGCGGAAGACAGGATTGCCATTGCGACAGTGATCCTTGGAGTGGTCCTGGGTTTTCTCGTCACTTTTTCTTCGGTCGGAGCCGGCGCGCTCGGCACGGTCGTACTGTTCTACCTGTATCCGCGCTTGTCCGCAACCGGCGTGGTCGGGACAGATATCGCGCATGCCGTTCCCTTGGCGGCCATTGCGGGGCTGGGATACGCAGCTCTGGGAACGGTCGATTTCCATCTGCTGGGCAGCCTGCTCTTGGGATCATTGCCGGGAATTTATATCGGCAGCCATATCGGCTCGAAGGTTCCCGAAAAAATGCTGAGAGGGGCATTGGCCAGCATGCTGATTTTGATCGGCGGTAAATTGGTGTTTTGAAAAAGGAAGAATCATGAACGAAATTTTGACGAATTCCGAAGAGATCGATCGTTTCGAGGCGGCACTCGCAGGCTATTTCAACCTGCAGATCGACGCCGAGCGTTTCACCGCGATTCGGTTGCAGCAGGGGGTCTATGGGCAGCGCCAGGACGGAGTCAACATGCTGCGCGTGAAGATTCCGGGAGGCTCGCTCAATCCGGCGCAGCTCGATGCGATAGCCGATGTATTGGATACCCACTCGCAAAACGATACGGTGCATGTCACGACACGCCAGGATATCCAGATCCATTCCGTGCCGCTTGCCGAGACCCCTGCGGCCATGCGCATCCTGGAAAGGGCTAATCTCACCACCAGGGAAGCCTGCGGCAATACCGTGCGCAACATCACCGCCTGCCCCATGGCAGGCGTGTGCCCCAGGGAGCATGTCGACGTATCTACGCATCTCGAAGGGGCGGTGCTGCATTTTCTGAGAAATCCGCTCAGCCAGCAGATGCCCCGGAAATTCAAGATCAGCCTCTCGGGCTGCGAAGCCGACTGCGCCCAGGCCATGATCCACGATGTCGGCATCGTCGCAGTGAGTGATGAAGGGCGTTTCGGGTTCAGGGTTTACGCAGGAGGGGGGCTGGGGCACAAGCCTCATGAAGCCATAGTCGTCGAACCTTTCGTCGAGGAAAAGGAACTGCTCATCGTGATGGAGGCCCTGGTTTCGCTCCATAACCGCTATTCCGACAGGACCAAGCGCGCCAAGTCCAGAATCAAGTTTCTGGTCGACCGCTTCGGTGCGGAAGGCTTCGTCGAAAGATATCGCGAGGAACTGACTGTTACCCGCAGCGCGCTGGCGAAGCATCCTTATCCCGAGGGAAGCTGGAAGAAGGGCGAAGCGGTAACGCCCTGCGGTCAGGGTGCGCCGAGGAGCGTTTTCCGGCAGAAGCAGGAAGGGCTGTTCGTTTTCCCCATTGCGCTTTCCCTGGGTAACCTCTCTTCCAGCCAGTTGAGGGGGGTCTCCCGGATCTCGCAAAGGCATGGCCTCGAAGCATTGCGCGCTACCCAGGACCAGAACCTCATGATTTTGAACGTGCCGGGAGAAAAGCTCCCCGGATTGCGCGAGGCGTTTTCGGAACTCGATCTCAAGGAACCTCGTGCAGGGGACAATGTGACCGCCTGCCCCGGAACCACCACCTGCAGGCTGGGTATTTCCTCCAGCATGGTCTTGGCGCCGAAGCTCGACGGCGGAAAAAGCGACCTGCGCATCAGGGTGTCGGGGTGCCACAACGGATGTGCCCAGCCAGAGACGGGAGACATCGGCCTCTACGGGGAAGGGCGGCGCATCCACGGCAAGCTCGTTCCGCATTACCAACTCTACCTGGGCGGAAACGGCATGGGGGAAGGTGCGCTTGCGATCAAGGGCCCTTCGGTTCCCTCTGCCAGGATAGAGGAGGCGATCTCTCGCCTGAAAGGAGCCCATGGAGGCAATGGGTCCTTCTTCGACTGGGTAAGAGACAGCGGGCAACACGTTATCAACGAACTGCTCTCGGATCTCGTCGAAGTGAAATCCGACGAAATACTCGCTGTACTGCACGATCACGGGGAATCCAGGGAATTCAAGGTGCTCCAGTTGGGCGGCGGCGAGTGCGCGGGCGCATCCCAGGTCAGGATCGGATCGAGTTTTTTCGAGGCGGCTCATGAGCGGCGCTATCGCGATGCGCTTTTCATGCAGCGCAAATACGGGGAGGCTGCGAAATGCGCCGAATCCATCCTGACCCTGATCGGACAGGGGCTGGTGCATCTTCACGGCGGCAACACCGGGGATGCGCTTGCGGAGATTTCCGAACATCTGAAATCCCTGGTTCCCGGGAAATTGAGCGAGCTTTTCGAGGATATCGTCAGGCGCCTTCAGGATTCGGAAACGGATTCGCTCTCTGGACTCTTCAAATCGCTCGATGCCTGGACCCGGGAGGCTGCCGAATATTGCCTGCAGCACGATGGACAGCTCGATTTGAGCGAAGCGTTGCCGAGGGCTGCCTGACATGGAAAAAATAGAAGCATTGCGCAATACCCTGGAAAATATTGCAATGAGTCATGCCCCGGCATGCCTTGCGAGCAGCTTCGGCGTGGAAGATATGGTGCTGATCGACATGATAGCGAGGCACGGCATTCCTGTTTCCGTTTTCACGCTGGACACCGGGCGACTTCCGGAAGAAACCTATCAGCTGATGCAAAAAACCAGGCAGCGTTACGGACTGGAAATCGAGGTTTACTTCCCGAAAGCGGGTTCGATCGAGGCTTATGCGGAAAGGAACGGCCCGAACGCCTTCTACGATTCGGTCGAGTTGAGGAAAACCTGCTGCCAGATCAGGAAGGTCGAGCCGCTCTCGCGGGCGCTAAAAGGCAAGGGAGCATGGATCACCGGCATGAGGCGACAGCAGTCCCCGACGCGCAGCGACCTGGCGGATGCCGTCTATGACGAGGACAACGGCTTGCACAAATATAGTCCGCTGCTGGAGTGGTCCGAGACGGAAGTGTGGAATTACATCCGCATGCAGAACGTCCCTTACAACGACCTGCACGACAGGGGCTATCCCAGCATAGGCTGCGCCCCCTGCACCCGAGCAATCACTCGCGGCGAAGACATACGGGCTGGGCGCTGGTGGTGGGAAGAGGCGTCCGGCAGGGAATGTGGACTTCACAGGAAAAAGGCATAACATGGGCAATTTACATATCATTTCCCGCAAGCTCACCCACCTCGACGTGCTGGAGAGCGAAGCCATCCACATCATGAGGGAGGTCGCGGCTGAATGCGCCAATCCGGCCCTGCTTTTCTCGGGAGGCAAGGATTCCATCGTTTTGCTGCGTCTTGCCGAAAAGGCGTTCAGGCCTGCGAAATTTCCCTTTCCGCTGCTGCACATCGATACCGGGCACAACTTTCCCGAAGTGATAGATTTCAGGGACCGGCGCGCTCTTGAACTCGGGGAAAGGCTGATCGTGCGGTCGATGGAAGAATCGATAAGGCAAAAGCGCGTCATCCTGAAGCATCCCGACCAGAGCAGGAACGCCTTCCAGTCGGTCACGCTGCTCGATGCGATAGCTGAATTCAGGTTCGACGCCTGCATAGGCGGGGCGAGAAGGGACGAGGAAAAGGCACGTGCGAAGGAGCGGATATTTTCCTTCAGGGACGAGTTCGGTCAGTGGGACCCGAAAAACCAGAGGCCGGAATTGTGGGATCTTTACAATACCAGGGTTCATCCGGGAGAAAACATTCGCGTGTTTCCCATCAGCAACTGGACCGAAATGGACATCTGGCAGTATATCGCCAGGGAAAGGCTCGAAATCCCCGAGATCTATTTCTCCCACCGGCGCGAAGTGATCAGGAGGGGAGGTAGCCTTCTTCCCGTCTCGCATCTGGTGAGGCCTCAGGAAGACGAGCGGGTCGAGGAATTGTCGGTGCGTTTCAGGACCGTGGGCGACATGACCTGCACCTGCCCGGTTGAATCGAATGCATCCACCCTGGAAGACATCATCATCGAGACGGCGACGACCCGAATCACGGAAAGGGGGGCGACCAGGATGGACGACCAGACCTCGGATGCTTCCATGGAACTCAGGAAGAAGGAAGGATATTTCTGATGAAAAACATCGAACTGTTGCGCTTCATCACTGCGGGAAGCGTCGACGACGGCAAGAGTACTCTGATCGGCAGATTGCTGCACGATTCGAAATCGATCTTCGAGGACCAGCTTTGCGCCATCGAAAAAACCACTAAAAGGCGCGGTCTCGAAGGAGTCGATCTTTCGCTTCTCACCGACGGGCTCCAGGCCGAGCGCGAGCAGGGCATCACGATCGATGTCGCCTACCGCTATTTCGCCACCCCGAAGCGCAAATTCATCATCGCCGATACACCGGGGCACGAGCAGTACACGAGAAACATGGTGACCGGGGCATCCACCGCTAATCTCGCAATCATCCTGATCGATGCGAGACGCGGCGTGTTCACCCAGACGAGGCGCCATGCCTATCTGGCGAGCCTCGTCGGCATCCCGCACCTTGTCGTCGCGGTCAACAAGATGGATCTCGTCGGCTATTCGAAAGAGGTGTTCGAGTCCATCGTCGAAGAATTCGGGGAATTCGCATCCGGCCTCAAGCTCAGGAACATCATTCCCATCCCGATCTCGGCGCTGGCCGGGGACAATGTCGTCGAGCGGGGAAGCAGCATGCCCTGGTACGAAGGGGAAACATTACTGGAAGTTCTAGAAAACATCGAGATCGACCACGATATCAATATGGAAGACTTCCGCTTTCCGGTGCAATGGATTTGCAGGCCCCAGACGGAGGAGTGGCACGACTTCAGGGGATACATGGGAAGGATAGAGTCGGGCAGTCTCAGGATAGGAGATGCTGTCACGGTTCTGCCTTCCGGCAGGACTTCCAGAGTCCGGGCCATTTCGACCTTTGACGGCAATTTGATCGAGGCTGTCGCTCCCCAGTCGGTCACCTTGCTGCTGGAAGACGAAATCGATATTTCGCGCGGCGACATGATCGTGAAATCGGAAAACCGTCCCGATCTTTTGAAGGAATTCGAAGCGATGCTCTGCTGGCTCTCCGAAGAGGCGCTTGATGTGAGGCGCAGATACCTGATCAAGCATACGACGAGAACCGCCAGGATCATGATCGACAGGATAGCCTGCAGGGTGAACGTCAATACGCTGGAGCAGGAGTCGGGGGGGGATGCGCTTTCCATGAACGACATCGCCAGGGTGGGATTCAAGGTGCAGCAAGCGCTCGCCTCCGACAGCTACAGTAAGAACCGCGCCACCGGCAGCTTCATCGTGATCGACGAAGCCACCAACAACACGGTGGCAGCCGGCATGATGATCTGAATTCCTGGCCGGGTTTCCGTATAATTGCAGGATCGACCGACTTGCATGCATAGGAAACCCCATGAAATTACCGATCCTGCCCCTGGGCATCTTGTTGCTGGCTGCATCGAGCGCTCCTGCCGATCCGCTCCCGCTCCCGGCAGCGCCCCAGGTGGATGCGCGCAATTATGCGCTGATCGACCCGCTGTCCGGGCAGATGCTCGCCGCGCACGATGCGGAAAAGCAGGTGCCGCCTGCCAGCCTCACCAAGCTGATGACCGCCTATCTGACTTTCCAGGCGATTTCGAACGGCACTTTGAAGCTCGGCCAGAATGTGCCGGTCAGCGTGGCTGCCTGGAAGGCGGGCGGATCGACCATGTTCCTGCAGCCCGGTCTGCCGGTGACGGTGGAGCAGGCGATCCAGGGAATGGTGGTGGTTTCCGGAAACGATGCCGCAGTGGCCCTGTCGGAGGCGATTGCGGGCAACATGGACAGCTTCGTGCAAATGATGAATGTCACCGCCGGACAACTCGGCATGAACGAAAGCCACTTTCTCAACGTCGACGGTCTGCCGATGCCTTCCCACCTGACAAGCGCAAGGGACATCGGCATCCTGACCGAGGCGATCATCAGGAAGTATCCCGGATATCTGCATTATTTCGGCGAAAAGACCTTCACCTACAACCATGTCACCCAAAACAACTGGAATCCCCTGGTTTTCAGCGACAGCACGGTGACTGGCATGAAAACGGGCCACACCGACGATGCAGGCTATTGCCTGGATGCGACCGCAGTGCGGGGCGGGCACAGGCTGATCGCGGTGGTGCTCGGGGCATCTTCCCGGGAAGCCAGCGCCAAATCGGCCGAAGCGCTGCTGGATTACGGCTACCGTTTCTTCGAGACACACAAGGCCTACAATGCCGGGAAGCCGGTCGGCGAAATACGGAACACGAAAGCGAGCCCCATGCAAATTCAGGTAGGCCCCCTGGAAGACGTCTGGGTGACCGTGCCCAGGGGCACCTATTCAAGTCTCAAGCCCAGCCTGGAATTACCTTCATCGATTTCCCTGCCGTTGAAGCGCGGGCAGGCGGTCGGAAAACTGATACTGAGCGACGGCAGCCGGAAAGTCGTGGAGATTCCCCTGGTGGCCTTGACGCCTGTGGAAAAGGCTGGCTGGCTGACTCATTGGTGGAACGCAGCCAAAACCATGCTTTGAAATTGCGGGGATAAGCAGTAAAATTCGTTATTTTGCAAGAACTATGCTGGTTTTCCGCGAAATCCCCGAAAAAGCCGAAGTTCCGGTCGCCCTCACCATAGGCAACTTCGACGGCGTTCATCTCGGGCATCAGGCCGTTCTTGCGCGTCTTGTCGAAAAAGCGAAATCCCTGGGCATTCCTGCCTGCGTCATGACTTTCGAGCCCCACCCCAGGGAATTCTTCGATCCTGCGAATGCCCCGGCAAGGCTCACGGACATGCGCGAGAAGCTCTCGCTTTTCGCATCGCTGAACATAGACCGGGTCCACCTGTGCCGCTTCGATGCGAAATTCGCGAAAATGGATGCCTCCGAATTCGAATACAAGATCCATTCCGCGATGGGCGCGAAATGGGTGCTGATAGGGGACGACTTCCATTACGGCGCGAAGCGCGCCGGGAATTTCGCCTCGATGGGGGAAGCCGGGAAGCGATTCGGTTTCGAAGTCGAAGCCATGCACAGCGTGAAGCTTGACGAGCACCGGATTTCCAGCACGCTCGTGAGGGAAGCCGTCAGGGCCGGGAATTTCGCGCTTGCGAAGCGCCTGCTGGGACGAAATTACAGCATCGTCGGCCGTGTCGTCCACGGCGACAAGCTCGGCAAGACCCTGGGCTATCCCACGGCGAACATCAGGCTCAAGCACAACAAGCCGCCGCTTTCAGGAATCCATGTGGTCGAAGTACACGGCATCAAAAAGGAACCCGTCAGGGGAGCGGCCAGCCTGGGCGTGAGGCCCACGGTGGTTCGCGGCGGCAATCCCGTACTCGAAGTGCACCTCATCGATTTCGAAGGCGAAATCTACGGCGCTCGCCTGCGCGTCGATTTTCTGTTCAAATTGCGCGATGAGGAAAAATTTCCCGATCTCGAAACCCTGAAGGCCCGGATAGGCAGGGACGTTCAGGACGCCAGGCGATATTTTGAAAACTGACATGACAGACTACAAGCAAACACTGAACCTCCCGGATACGCTGTTCCCGATGCGGGGCGATCTCGCAAAGCGCGAGCCGGGCATGCTGGAATCCTGGCGCCTGAAGAACCGCTATGGGAAAATCCGCGAAATCTCGGCGAACAGGCCGAAATTCATCCTGCACGACGGCCCGCCCTACGCCAACGGCGACATTCACATCGGGCATGCGGTCAACAAGATCCTGAAGGACATCATCGTCAAGTCGAAAACCCTTTCCGGCTTCGATGCCCCCTACGTTCCGGGATGGGACTGCCACGGTCTGCCCATCGAGCTGATGGTAGAGAAGCAGCTCGGCAAAAGGGAAGTCGCTCCCGACGAATTCAGGCGCCTGTGCAGGGAATATGCGGCTGTGCAGGTGGAAAGCCAGAAAAAGGATTTCATCCGCCTCGGCGTTCTCGGCGACTGGGAAAACCCCTATCTCACGATGAATTTCAAAACCGAGGCCGACATCGTCAGGGCACTCGGAAAAATCCTGGAAAACGGCCACATCTACAGGGGGCAGAAGCCCGTCAACTGGTGCCTGGACTGCGGCTCCGCGCTTGCGGAAGCCGAAGTCGAATACGAGGACAAGACTTCCCCCGCGATAGACGTCGGTTTCGAGGTGAGGGACAGGGATGCATTAGGCAGGGCATTCGGCGTATCGTTGCCCGAAGACGCGAAAATTTATGCGGTGATCTGGACCACGACGCCCTGGACATTGCCCGCCAACGAAGCCGTTTGTCTCCATCCCGACCTCGATTATGTTCTCGTCGAAACGCCGAAAGGGCTGCTCGTCCTCGCCCAGGGGTTGATGGAATCCTGCCTGGAACGCTACGGGATGGAGGGGGTGACGCTTGCGACCTGCAAGGGCTCTAGCCTCGAAAACATCATGCTGGGTCATCCTTTCCAGGAAAGGACGGTTCCGGTCATTTTGGGCGGCCATGTCACTCTGGAAGGGGGGACGGGGCTCGTGCATACCGCCCCGGCTCACGGCGTGGACGACTATCTCGTCGGGCTGCAATACGGGCTGAAAGTCGAAAATCCCGTGAACGGAGACGGCAAATTTTTCGACTCGGTGCCGCTCGTGGGCGGGCTTTCCGTCTGGAAGGCCAATGCCGTCGTGATCGAAGCGCTGCAGACGAGCGGGCATCTTTTGAAAGTCGAGCAGATCAGGCACAGCTATCCCCATTGCTGGCGCCACAAGAGCCCGATCATTTTCCGCGCCACAGCCCAATGGTTCATCGGCATGGATTCGGGAGAAAAATCCCTCAGGGAAATCGCGTCAGGCGCCGTGGAAAGCACCGAATTCTTTCCCTCGTGGGGGAGGGCGCGGCTCGAAGGCATGGTGGAAAAAAGGCCGGACTGGTGCATCTCCCGCCAGAGGAACTGGGGGGTGCCGATTCCCTTTTTCGTTCACAAGGAAACCGGCGAGCTTCATCCCGACACTCTCGAGCTCATCGAAAAAGTCGCGGAGAAAATCGAAAATGACGGCATAGAAGCATGGTTCTCGCTCGACCAGAAGGAGTTCGGCGTCGATTCGTCCTTTGAAAAGCTGAAAGACACGCTGGACGTCTGGTTCGATTCCGGAACCACGCATTTCTCGGTATTGCGGACGAGATCGGACCTCGCCTATCCCGCGGATCTCTATCTCGAAGGTTCCGACCAGCACAGGGGATGGTTCCAGTCGTCCCTTCTTTCCGGCTGCGCGATCGATTCCCGTGCGCCCTACAGGGCGTTGCTCACCCACGGTTTCGTTGTCGACGCCCACGGACACAAGATGAGCAAATCGAAGGGCAATGTGGTGAGTCCGCAGAAAGTCATGGATACGCTGGGCGCGGACATATTGCGCCTGTGGGTCGCATCGACGGACTATTCCGGGGAGCTCACGATCTCCGACGAAATCTTGAAGCGTGTGACGGAAAGCTACCGCAGGATCAGGAACACGATGCGCTTTTTGCTCGCCAATCTCGCCGATTTCGACCCGGAAAAACATGGCATGCCTGTCGAACAATGGCTGGAAATCGACCGGTATGCGCTGGCGCTTTCGGCCTCCCTGCAAAAGGAGCTGGCAACGCACTACGATCGGTACGAATTCCATCTCGTTGCGCAGCGTCTGCACCATTTCTGCTCCGAAGACCTGGGCGGATTCTACCTCGACATCCTGAAGGACAGGCTCTACACTTCGGGGGAACATTCTGTCGCGCGCCGCTCCGCCCAGAACGCCCTTTACCATGTGCTCCACAGTCTGCTGAGGCTGCTCGCCCCCGTCCTATCCTTCACGGCCGAGGAAGCCTGGACGTTTTTTACGAATGACCCCGAGGAAAGCGTGTTTTTCCATACCTGGCATTCGTTTCCCGGGCAGGAGCATGGGGATGCCTTGCTGGCGAAGTGGGCAAAACTCAGGGAATACCGCTCTGAAGCCCAGAAGCATCTCGAGGAGGCGCGCCAGGCAGGACTCATCGGCTCATCGCTTGCAGCCGAGATCGAAATCCGCGCCAATGGCGAAAAATACCAACTGCTGAATTCGCTTGGGGACGATCTGCGCTTTCTGCTCGTGACATCGAAAGCGCTTCTCGTCGAATCGTCCGAAGACAGCATCATCGTGAAGGCGAGTCCCCACCAGAAATGCGAGCGCTGCTGGCATTACCGGGAGGATGTGGGGTCAGACAGGCAGCATCCCTCGATCTGCGGGCGCTGCACCGCGAACCTGTACGGGGATGGCGAGGAGCGGTCCCATGCTTGAATGGATGCGCTGGCTTTTCCTGAGCTTTGCCGTCGTCCTGCTCGATCAGGCGAGCAAATGGGAAATCGTGAAAATGCTTTCCGAAAAAGGCGAGGTGGCATTCACTTCCTTTTTCAGTCTGGTCCTTCTTTACAACGAAGGCGCAGCCTTCAGCTTCCTCAACGATGCCGGAGGGTGGCAGAGGGGATTCTTCATGGTCATCGCGGTTGCCGCATCGATCCTGATCCTTTTTTTGCTCAGGAAACACCGGGGGGAATTGCTTTTCAGCCTCGCCCTGAGCCTCGTTCTGGGCGGAGCGCTGGGCAATCTTGTGGACAGGGTCAGGATCGGGCATGTCGTCGATTTCCTCGACTTTCATCTTGCTGAACACCATTTTCCGGCCTTCAATCTGGCCGACTCGGCCATCACGCTGGGAGCGATGCTGCTGATTCTGGACAATTTACGGAGAGGCAAATCATGAAGGTGCTGCTCGCCAATCCCAGGGGATTCTGCGCGGGCGTCGACCGTGCCATCGAAATCGTCGAGCGCGCGCTCGCCAACTTCGGCGCGCCGATTTACGTGCGCCACGAAGTCGTCCACAACAGGTTCGTGGTCGACGACCTCAAGAAGAAGGGGGCGATCTTCATCGAGGATCTTGCCGAGGTTCCGAAAGGCGCCACGCTGATATTCAGCGCCCACGGCGTTTCCCTTGCCGTGCGCAAACAGGCGGAGAATGCGGGATTCAGGCTGTTCGATGCGACCTGCCCGCTCGTCACGAAAGTCCATGTCGAAGTGGTCAGGATGCGCGAGCAGGGCAGGGAAATCATCATGATAGGGCACGCCGGGCACCCCGAAGTGGAAGGCACCATGGGGCAGTCGGCAGGGGGGATGTATCTCGTCGAAAAGCCCGAGGATGTGCCCCTTTTGAGAGTCAGTGATCCGGAAAACCTCGCTTTCGTGACCCAGACAACGCTTTCCGTGGACGATGCCTCCAGAATCGTCGAAGCCCTCAAGGCGCGCTTTCCCAAAATCGTCGGGCCGAAAAAGGACGACATCTGCTATGCCACGCAGAATCGCCAGGATGCGGTCAAGATGCTTTCGGAACAAAGCGACCTCGTCATCGTGGTCGGTTCTCCGAACAGCTCCAATTCGAACAGGCTGAGGGAAGTCGCAAGATCTCTCGGCGTGGAATCCCGCATGGTCGACAATGCGAGCGAATTGAGAGTCGAATGGCTTTCCGGGAAAAACAGGATAGGCGTCACAGCCGGCGCGTCCGCTCCGGAGCAACTGGTTCAGGAAGTGATCGAAAGGCTGAAGGAGCTGGGAGCAGGCGAGGTTTGCGAATTGCAGGGCATTCGCGAATACGTCTCCTTCCCCATCCCGAAACAGCTGAACGGCTGATCCGGACTGGAAAACCCTTCCTTTACTCCCTATAATGGAATTGAAGCAGGTCATTTCACGAAAAGGGATTTCATCATGAATGCAGCGGAATCAAAAGAAAAACTGGTAGCGGATTTCAAGGTCGTCATAGCCGATGCCGAGGAGTTGCTCCAGGCAACGGCAAGCGAAGCCGGGGAGAAATTCTCGGCAACCCGTGTGAAGCTCGAGAAAAAGATCACCGAAGCCAAGGCGAAGCTCAGGGAAGCGGAAGGCATGCTGCTCGACAAGGGCAAGGAAGCCGCCAAAGTCGCGGACGGTTATGTCCATGAAAATCCATGGAGGTCCGTCGGAATCGCAGCCGGAATCGGCCTCGTCATCGGCATGCTGATCGGTCGCCGCTGAGCGATATGGGCAATGATGGGGCGGGGCTGTTTTCTTCTGTGAAGCGGCTTCTGGCGACCCTGGTCGGGATAGCCAAAACGCGCGTTGAACTGCTTTCTGTCGAATTCGAGGAGGAAATTGCGCGGCTTGCAGCGCTCGCTTTTTGCGCGGCGCTTTCCCTTTTCTTCCTCGGCATCGCGGTGATCCTGAGCGTCGTTCTGATTCTGGTAGCCTTCTGGGACGACAGGCTGCTCGCGCTCGGCATTCTCGCCGCGCTTTTCGCAGCCGTCGGCCTCTATACCGGAACGGTTTTCCTGAAGAAGGCGAAATCGAAATCTGGTCTTTTCTCGCAGAGCCTTGCCGAGTTTTCCCGAGACATGAGCGATCTGGAATGAACGCGATTGCCCTGCGCAAACAGGCGATTCTGGCAAGGATCGCAAGGCAGAGACGGGATCTTGCCCGTGAAGCGCAGATTCTCAAGCCTCCCCTTGCTGCAATCGACAGGGGAATTGCCTTTGCCCGCTACCTCAAGGAACACCCGCTCGTTCCCGCCCTTGCCGCTGCGGCATTATTTGTGCTTAAACCTGCCAGGACTTTCAGATGGCTGAAGCGAGGCTGGTTTTTCTGGAGTTTCTATAAAAATGCCAGAGAAAAGCTCGCAAGCGATGCGTGAACGGGATTCCGCCGAGACGCTTACGCCGGCGATCTATGCGCTGCAGGCGGCATCCTTTTTCTTCGGCATCACCTACCTGATCGCGATCATCATCAATTACGTCAAGCTTCCCGATGTGAAGGGAACCTGGCTCGAATCCCATTTCAGGTGGCAGATGAGAACATTCTGGTACAGCCTGCTGTGGGGTATCATCGGCTCCATCACCTATTTTTTGCTGATAGGCTGGGTCATTCTGGGCCTGGACGCGGTATGGGTCATCTACCGCATCGTCAAGGGCTGGCTTTATTTCAGCGACAGAAGGGAAATGTATTCTTGAAAGACTGGAAATGAAATACGGCGACCTCAGGGATTTCATCGCGCAGCTGGAGGCGCGCGGCGAATTGAAGCGCATTTCCGTCGAGATCGATCCGAATCTCGAGATGACCGAAATTTGCGACAGGGTATTGCGCTCCGGAGGGCCTGCCCTCCTTTTCGAAAATCCGAAAAATTCGAAAATCCCGGTGCTTGCCAACCTTTTCGGCACGCCTCAACGGGTTGCGCTCGGGATGGGGGAGGAGGATACGGGAGCGCTGCGCGAAATAGGCAGGCTGCTCGCCTACCTCAAGGAGCCGGAGCCGCCCAGGGGCTTGAAGGATGCCTGGGAGAAATGGCCGGTACTCAAGCAGGTGCTCAACATGGCGCCCAAAACCGTCAAACATGCGCCATGCCAGGAAATCGTTTGGGAAGGATCCGAAGTCGACCTTTCCAGGCTTCCCATTCAGACCTGCTGGCCTGAAGATATCGCCCCGCTCATCACCTGGGGACTGGTGGTGACGAGGGGGCCGTTGAAACCCCGTCAGAACCTCGGCATCTACCGCCAGCAGGTGATCGCGAAAAACAAGGTGATCATGAGGTGGCTTGCCCACAGGGGGGGGGCGCTGGATTTGCGCGACCACCTGCATGCCCATCCCGCAGAGCCTTTTCCCGTTGCAGTCGCGCTCGGGGCCGATCCCGCAACCATACTGGGCGCCGTCACCCCGGTTCCGGACAGTCTGAGCGAATACCAGTTCGCAGGGCTTTTAAGGGGATCGAAGACGGAACTCGTCAAATGCCTGGGATCGAATCTGGAGGTGCCCGCAAGTGCGGAAATCGTCCTGGAAGGGGTGATTCATCCCGGGGAGACTGCGCTCGAAGGGCCTTTCGGGGACCATACCGGTTATTACAACGAGCAGGACCGGTTTCCGGTATTCACCATCGACCGCATCACGATGCGCGAAAACCCGATCTACCACAGCACCTATACCGGAAAGCCTCCTGACGAACCCGCCATACTGGGCGTCGCCCTCAACGAGGTGTTCGTGCCGATTTTGCAAAAACAGTTCCCCGAAATTGTCGATTTTTACCTCCCTCCGGAAGGCTGTTCCTACCGTCTTGCCGTGGTTTCGATCAGGAAGCAGTATCCGGGCCACGCGAAGCGGGTGATGTTCGGCATCTGGTCGTATCTCAGGCAGTTCATGTATACGAAATTCATCGTCGTGGTCGACGACGACGTCGACATTCGCGACTGGAAGGAAGTCATTTGGGCGATCACGACCCGAATGGATCCGGCACGCGATACCCTTATGGTCGAGAACACGCCCATCGATTACTTGGATTTCGCAAGCCCGGTATCCGGGCTGGGAAGCAAGATGGGGATGGATGCGACCAACAAGTGGCAGGGGGAGACCCACCGGGAATGGGGAAAACCCATTGCTATGGATGGCGAGGTAAAAAAACGCATCGATGCGCTATGGGGTGATCTGGGGTTATAAGCCCCGCTTCTTCTTCTTTTTTCCGCCCGTCTCGGCTGCCATGGCTTTGAATTGTCTGAGCCTGGCTTCAACCATGGAGCGCGAATAGAAATCCCCGTCATTGGATTTTTCGGCGAGCTGAAGCTGGTCTATCGCAGCGGGCAGGTTCCCCGCGAGGTAATAAACTTCGGCCTGCGCCTGGTGCTCGAGCAGATTCTTTCCGAGCGATGCATAAGCTCGCGCGCTCAACTGGTAGAGGTCTATGTCGTCGGGATCCTGGCGCAGCCGCGATGCAGCGAGGCTGGCCGCCTCTGCAGCATGCCCGTTGTCTATCAACGCCCCGGCATAATCGTAAATGAGCGCCTTGTAGTCCGGGTAGGATGCCAGGGCGTCGGCATAATACGCCAGGGCCTCCTTTTTCCTGCCGAGAGCGAGCAGAACCCGCCCCTGCATCGTGGCAATGATGGGGTTTGGTCCGAAGGCCTTTTTAACCTTGGCGAGTTCCTGCTCGGCTCTGTCGTATTTCCCGAGCCGCACCAGCACCTCGGTGAGGCCGAAGCGGTAAGCTGCCTCGTTTTCGTATTTTCCCTGTTTCAGCGCAGTTTCGAAGTAGGTTAGCGCATCGTTAGGATCTCCCTGGTCGGCGAGCAGTCTTTCCCTGAGCAGCCAGAAGTCAGGGCTGTCCACGACCTGCCTATAGGGATATCCCTGGACCCGGTTCTCGATTGCGGCGATACGCTGGCTGGTGAGCGGGTGGTCGCGCAGATAAACGGGGGCATTGTTTTCGTAAAGGCGCGTCGATTTCTGCAGGCGTTCGAAGAAAGTCGCCATTGCCCTGGGATCGAATCCGGATTTTGCAAGGACACCGAGTCCCACCCTGTCCGCCTCTTCTTCGTGCGCTCGGGTGACATCCAGCTGGGATTGGATGGCATTGGCCTGCGCTGCCGCGAGGGCCGCCCCGCTCACCTGGCTGCCCCCTCTCGCCGTCAGTATTGCCACGGCAAGGGCGGCGAGAGATTCGAGCGAGCTTCCCTTGGTTTCGACCCCCATTCTCGCATAATGCCGTTGTGTGATGTGGCTGATTTCGTGTGCAAGCACGCTTGCCAATTCGGACTCGCTCTCCGCGGTCAGGATCAGTCCCGTGTTCACGCCGACGAAGCCGCCGGGCAGGGCGAAGGCGTTGACCGTGTTATCTTCGACCATGAAGAAGTTGAGGGTCATGCCGGGCATGGTGGTGTTGACGACGAGGCGCTGCCCGAGGTCGTCCAGATATTGAACCAGTTCAGGGTCGTCCAGGTAGGAAGGGTCGGCGCGAATCTCCCGCATGATCTTCTCGCCAAGCTGCTTTTCCTGCTCGGGAGAGAGCGCCGCCTGGGAAGCGTCGGCGATATCGGGCAGCCCCTCGGCAAGGCCCGCAACGGAAAAAAGGAGAAGCAAGACAGTGATCGCCAATTTCATGGCGTCTATGATAAATCTTTTGTGAATTAGTTCCTACAGGCGCTTGAAAGAAGTGGAACGATCCCTATCTAGAACTGCAAGGCTTGCCATATGGACAAACCGTCTTTAGCATAGCGGTGGCTACGTTTTTTTAGGGCAACAGGATGAGTTTCAATAATGTCGATGCAGCGGAACTGGTGCGGCTGCAAGAATCGGGAAATATCAGGTTGGTCGATGTCAGAACGGATGCGGAAGTGGCGAGAGGGGTCATACCCGGCGCGATCCATATTCCGCTGCATCTCATTCCCGTCAGGATGAGCGAAATGGACGGCAGCACCCCCACCGTCATCTACTGCCAGTCCGGAGGCCGGTCCGGTCAGGCTTGCGGTTTCCTCGCAGCCAAGGGCTGGAGCAATCTGGCCAATCTCCAGGGCGGAATCATCGGCTGGGTCGCATCGGGAAACGCGCTGGTTCAACTTGGCTGAGACCTGCAAGCGCCCTTTCTCGGTTCTGGTCGTCGTGCATACCGGTGACCTGGATGTTCTGCTGCTCGAGCGCGCGGACCATCCCGGCTACTGGCAATCCGTGACCGGCAGTCTGGAAGCAGGGGAAAGCCCGATGGATGCTGCGATGCGCGAACTTGGCGAAGAAACCGGACTCCAACAGGGAGAGCTCCTGGATTGGAAAATTGAGACCGAATACGAGATCTACCCCGAATGGCGCCATCGCTATGCACCCGGCGTGACCAGAAACATCGAGCATGTCTTCGGTTTCAGGCTGGGAAAGCCTGAAACCGTCAGGCTTTCCCCCAGGGAGCACCTGAATTACCTCTGGCTCCCCTTCGAGGATGCGGCCGCCAAGGTTTTTTCCTCGAGCAACGCATCTGCCATACTGAAGTTGCCCGAAATGCTGAACAAATGACTGGAGCGAAAATGGCCATTGCCTTCGACCTTTACCGGAATCTGGACGACGAGAGTTGTCAGGCGCGCATCCTTGCCGCAAAAAACGCCCTGGGAAAGCAAGCTGTCATTCTGGGCCACCATTACCAGCGCTCGGATGTTTACCGGCATGCCGACCTGACGGGAGATTCGCTCAAGCTCTCGCGCCTGGCTGCAAAGTCGGAAGCGAAATACATCGTGTTCTGCGGCGTGCATTTCATGGCAGAGGTGGCGGACATCCTGACCGGACCCGAGCAGGTCGCCATCCTTCCCGATCTTTCTGCAGGATGCTCCATGGCTGACATGGCCAACCTGTCGAAGGTCGAACGCGCCTGGCGCGAGCTCTCTTCGATCCTCGATCCGGACGAAACCATCACGCCCGTGACCTATATCAATTCGGCCGCCGACCTGAAGGCGTTCTGCGGCGAACACGGCGGCATCGTCTGCACGTCCAGCAATGCCGGAAAGATACTGGAATGGTCTTTTTCGAAACGGGAAAAGGTGTTGTTCTTCCCGGACCAGCATCTGGGACGCTGGTCCGGCCACAGGATGGGCATTCCGCTGGACGAGATGCTGGTATGGGATTACGACCAGCCCATGGGCGGGCACAGCGAGGCGGACATCAAAAAGGCGAAGATGCTCCTGTGGAAAGGGCACTGCTCTGTCCATCAGATGTTTCAGCCGCAGCATATCGAGAGTTTCAGGAAAAGCCACCCCGAAGGCAGGGTGATCTCTCACCCCGAATGCAGCTTCGATGTCTGCAGGCTTTCCGACGAGGTGGGTTCCACCGAAACCATCATCAAGACCATAGAAAATTCCCCTGCCGGCACGCATTGGCTGGTCGGAACGGAACTCAATCTGGTCAATCGCCTGGCGGAGGAATTCAAGCCGCAGGGCAAGACGGTGCGGTTCATGTCGCCCACGGTGTGCATGTGCTCGACCATGGCAAGGATCGACCCCCAGCACCTCGCCTGGACGCTGGAAAACCTCCTCGAGGGCCATGTGGTCAACAGGATAACGGTGCCTGAAAGTGAAGCGGAACTTGCAAGGCTCGCGCTTTCGCGCATGCTCGAAGTTTCCTGACATGTTCAGAACATTGCACATCGCGACCTACAACATCCACAAGGGCTTCTCGCACTTCAACAGAAGGCTGATGGTGCATGAATTGCGCGAAAACCTGCAAGGCATCGGGGCTGATCTCATCTTTCTTCAGGAAGTACAGGGGGTTCACGAAGAGCATGCGCTCACCCACGAGAACTGGCCGGAGGCGCCCCAGTACGAATTTCTGGCGGAATCGGCATGGCCCGAATTCGCCTATGGCAAGAACGCCGTCTACGAAGAAGGCCACCACGGCAACGCGATCCTGAGCCGCTTCCCCATCCTGAGCTGGGACAATTTCGACATTTCCGGGCATCGTTTCGAAAGCCGCGGCCTGCTTCACTGCGAAGTCGAGGTGCCTTCTTGGGACAGGCATCTGCACTGCATCTGCATCCACATGGGGTTGTCTTCCCGCGTGAGAAGAAAACAGATCGCGGCGCTCGAGAAAAAAATCGAGGAGATCGTCCCGCAAGATTCTCCGTTGATCGTCGCAGGCGACTTCAACGACTGGTCATGCAGGGCAGGGAGAATCATGGTCCACGGCAAGCCCATGAATGAGGTTTTCGAGATCACAAGGGGCAAGATGGCAAGGAGCTTTCCCTCCGCGCTTCCGCTGTTTCGCCTCGACAGGATATACGTCAGGGGGTTCAACGTCAGGGCGGCAGCGGTTCATCAGGGTCAGCCCTGGTCCAGGATTTCCGACCATGCGCCGCTTTCGACGACGCTGGTTCTGAAATGAGAGGCGAGCGCTTCGTTTCCGGAAATGCCATCAGGCTCCTGAAGAACGGCGACGCATATTTTCCCGCCCTCGAAGCTGCCCTGGACAGCGCTTCTCACGAAATCTTCCTCGAAACCTACATCTTCGAGCACGACAGTGCAGGAGTCAGGATAGGGGAGGCATTGACTCGCGCTGCAAAAAGGGGAGCCTCCGTTCATCTCATGATAGACGGCTTCGGTTCCAGGAAGCTTCCGGAAGCGTTCGTCGAGACAATGGAAAATGCGGGGGTCCATGTGCTCTTCTTCGGGCAAAGGACTTCCCCCTGGACGCTGAGGCGGAGCCGCCTGAGAAGGCTGCATCGGAAGCTCGCCGTCATCGACGGAAGGATCGGTTTCGTCGGCGGAATCAACGTCATCGACGACAGGAACATACCGGGCATTCCGATCAAGGGAGCAAACATTCCCCCCCGCTTCGATTATGCCGTCGAAATCCGCGGCCCGCTGGTGTCCGACATCCATCGTTCGGTCAGGAACCTCTGGATCCTGCGCGTGTGGATGCACCTGAGAAAGCCCTGGAAGGAAAACTTCTCCCCGAATAACCACGAAAAGCCCGGAAATCAGGTTGCAGCATTTCTGGTGCGGGACAATCTGCGCCATCGCCGCAACATCGAACTCGCCTATCTGCGCGCCATCGCCTCGGCGAAGCGGGAAATCATCATCGCGAATGCCTATTTCTTTCCCGGACTGAGCTTCCGTCATGCGCTCGTCGACGCCGCCTCGCGAGGGGTACGTGTTGTCCTGCTGCTGCAGGGAAAGGTGGAATACCTGCTGCTGCATTACGCCACCCGGGCCCTTTACGGGAAATTCCTCGATTCCGGAATCGAAATCCACGAGTATCACAGGAGCCTGATGCACGCCAAGGTTGCCGTGATCGACGGATTCTGGACGACCGTGGGTTCGTCCAACATCGACCCTTTCAGCCTGCTTCTTGCTAGGGAAGCCAATGTGATGGTCAGGGACGAGCCTTTCGCATTCGAGTTGAGGGACAGCCTGCTGGATGCGATCGCAAACGATTCGAGCAGGCTGCTACCGGACAGTTGGGCGAGGCAGCCGCTCACCACCCGCCTCATGACATGGCTGAGCTACGGATTGGTCAGATTTCTGACCGGCATGGCAGGCTACGGAAGGGATCATGAGTTCAGGTAGGAGCGACTGGAAAACCGTCAAAACCCTGATTCCCTATCTCCTGGAATTCAAGGGAAGGGTGGCGCTCGCGGCGCTTTTCCTGATCCTGGCAAAGGCTGCCGGCGTCACCGTGCCCATCCTTTTCAAGCATGTCGTGGATGCCCTCGATGTCCGCAACAGCGTGGTTTTCCTGCCGGTTTTTCTGCTTATAGCCTACGGACTCCTGAGATTTTTGGGCACGTTTTTCGGAGAACTGCGCGATGCGGTATTTGCCAAGGTGACGCAGCGCGCGATACGCCGTGTCGCACTGAAAATATTCCTCCACCTGCATTCGCTCAGCTTGCGTTTTCATCTCGAGCGGCAGACTGGCGGCATGTCGAGGGACATCGAGCGCGGCACCAAGGGCATCAGTTTCCTGCTCAACTTCATGCTGTTCAACATCATTCCGACCATCGTCGAGATCGCACTCGTCGCGGTAATACTGCTCTCGAAGTACGACGTCTGGTTCGCAGTCATCATCTGCATCACGCTCCTGGTCTACATCGGTTTCACCCTCGCCATCACCGAATGGCGCATGATTTTCCGCAGGACCATGAACGACATGGACTCGAAGGCCAACACGCGCGCAATCGACAGCCTGCTCAATTACGAAACGGTCAAGTATTTTTCCAACGAAGCCTTCGAGGCGGGACGCTACGACGAAAACCTGGAAAGCTGGGAAAACGCAGCGGTGCGCAACCAGACTTCCCTGGCCTGGCTCAATGCCGGGCAGAGCGCGATCATCGCGGTCGGGATCACGATCCTGATGTGGCTGGCCGCCAAAGGCGTGGTCGAGAAGAAAATGACCATCGGGGATCTCGTTCTGGTGAACGCATACATGCTCCAGCTATACATGCCGCTCAATTTCCTGGGATTCGTCTACCGCGAGATCAGACATTCCCTTGCCGACATGGAAAGAATGTTCGCCCTTCTGGATCAGTTTCCCGAGATACGGGACAGGGAAGATGCGCAGGATCTGGTTCCGGGGCAAGCCCAGGTCCGGTTCGAACATGTCGATTTCAGCTACGAAAAAAACCGCCAGATCCTCCACGACATCAGCTTCGAAATTCCGGCGGGGAAGACGGTCGCGGTGGTCGGGCACAGCGGTTCGGGAAAATCGACTCTGGCAAGGCTGCTCTTCAGGTTCTACGAAGCAGACCGCGGCAGGATACTGATATCCGGCCAGGACATCCGCGATGTCACGCAAAAATCGCTGCGCTCGGCCATCGGGATCGTGCCTCAGGATACCGTCCTTTTCAACGACAGCATCTATTACAATATCGCTTACGGCAGGCTCGACGCGAGCCGCGAGGAGGTTTTCGAGGCTGCGAAAATGGCGCATATCCACGATTTCGTTGCTTCCCTGCCGCAAGGATACGAAACACTGGTCGGAGAGCGGGGGCTCAAGCTCTCCGGGGGGGAGAAGCAGCGCGTCGCCATCGCCAGGGCAATACTGAAGCAGCCTGCCGTGCTGATCTTCGACGAGGCGACTTCGGCACTCGATTCGAAATCGGAAAAAAACATCCAGATGGAGCTCAAAAGGATCGCGAAAAACCGCACCACCCTAGTCATCGCGCACAGGCTTTCCACGATTGTCGATGCCGACCGGATTCTCGTTATGGACAAGGGCAGGATCATCGAGCAGGGCACGCACAGGATGCTTCTTGAGAAAGGCGGCACCTATGCCAACATGTGGATGCTGCAGCAGCAGGAAGAGGAAAAGATTACGGCGCCTGAAAATAATCAGGTAGAATAATCAATTTTCACAAGTTCGGAATTATGCTCAAAGGCAGTCTGGCTGCGATAGTCACTCCCATGCAGGATGACGGGTCGCTGGATCTCGGGAGGCTCCGCTCGCTCGTCGATTTTCACGTCGACGAAAAAACGGACGGCATTGTCGTGGTCGGCACGACGGGCGAATCTCCCACGGTGGATTTCGAAGAGCATCGCCTATTGATCGCTACTGTCGTCGAGCATGCCGCAGGACGGATTCCGGTGATTGCAGGAACCGGAGCGAACTCGACCCGGGAAGCGATCGAGCTTTCGCGCTATGCGCAGGGAGCCGGTGCGGACGCCACGCTTTCCGTCGTTCCCTACTACAACAAGCCCACGCAGGAAGGACTTTATCTGCATTTCAGGGCGATCGCGGAAGCTGTCGACATTCCGATGATTCTCTACAATGTTCCAGGCAGGACGGTTGCGGACATTGCCAACGAAACCGTGCTGAGGCTCGCCGAAATACCCAACATCGTGGGCATCAAGGATGCGACCGGGAACATCGAACGGGGCTCCGATCTTATCCGCAATGCGCCCGGAGGTTTCTCGGTTTACAGCGGAGACGACGCGAGCGCGCTCGCCCTGATGCTCCTCGGCGGACGAGGCGTGATTTCGGTTACTGCCAATGTTGCCCCGAAACTGATGCATGAAATGTGCGAGGCCGCCCTTGCAGGGAACGTGCCCCTCGCGCGCTCGATCAACGACAAGCTGCTTCCGTTGCATCGCAAGCTTTTCGTCGAGGCGAACCCGATTCCTGTAAAATGGGCTGTTTCGCGAATGGGGCTGATCGGCCCCGCCATGCGGCTCCCCATGACGCAGCTTCAAAGCTGCCATCACGAAACCGTGCTCGCCGCAATGAGAAGCGCCGGGATAACCTTATGAAACGTAAGATTCGGAATGATATTATGAAAAATTACCGCCTGCACTTCATGATCGCCCTGTGTTCTTCGATGCTCCTGGTTTCTGGATGCAGCCATATGCCGTTCACCAAGAAGCATGATGACGCTTACAAGTCGGCGAAGGAGGGCTCTCCTCTCGAAGTGCCGCCCGATCTCACGAAACCTGCGGCAAACGATCGCTACAGCGTGCCTGAAGCTCCCTCCGGCGGCAGTGTTGCCGCCACGGCTACTGTCTTGCCGATGGCGCAGCCCACCCAGGAGAGCGAGCCGCCGGAAGCTGTGCATGCCAAACTTTCCGAACAGGACAACGACATTCTTCTCGATATTCCGGTCGATCATGCCTGGCGGCGCGTGGGCCTCGCCCTCGACAAGGCTGGCTTCACTGTCGACGATCAGGACAGGGTGAAAGGGATCTATTTCGTGAGCTATGTCGACCCCAAAAAGAAGCGGGAGGACAAGGGATTCCTTTCCAGTCTGGAGTTCTGGAAGGACAAGGCAAAAGCCGAACCGCAGAAATACCAAATCCAGGTTCAGCAATCAGGTGCAGGCAGCGCCGTATCCGTGCTCGACAGGGACGGTTTCCACGAACATACCGAAACTTCCGCAAGGATACTGGAACTGCTTTACGAACAATTGAAGTAATTTCGTGCGTTTCGCCTCTCTTGCCAGCGGCAGCGAAGGCAATGCGCTGGTTGTCGAGTCGGGCGGGACATGCATCATGCTCGATTGCGGGCTCGGACTGCGTGAGACCGTATCCAGACTCTCTCGCCTTTCACTGTCCCCCGAAGACCTTTCCGGCATTCTCGTCACGCACGAACATGAAGACCATGCGAGCGGCGTCGTTCGCTTGGCGAGGAAGTTCAACCTGCCCGTGTGGATGACCCACGGCACTTTCAGGGCCGACCAGGACGCCTATTTGCCGCTGCCGAAGGTTTGCCTGATAGAAGGTTATCAGCGGTTCGGGATAGGCGATATCGAAATCGAGCCTTTTCCCGTTCCGCACGATGCGCGTGAACCGGTCCAGTTCGTATTCGGAAATGGCGCGACCCGGCTTGGCGTGATCACGGATGTCGGCTGCTCGACCCCGCATATCGAGGCGACCTTGAGCGGATGCCATGCGCTGGTTCTGGAGTGCAACCATGATGCGCAAATGCTGGCGAACAGCAACTATCCTCCCAGCCTTATCAGGCGTATCTCGGGCCGTTTCGGTCATCTCGAAAACCGGAGCTCTTCCGAATTGCTCTCAAGACTGGACCGGAGCCGCCTGCAGCATGTCATCGCCGCCCATCTCAGCCAGAAAAACAACACCCCCCAACTGGCCAGAAGCGCATTGAGCCAGGCGATGAACTGCAGCGAAGAATGGATCGGGATTGCCTGTCAGAAGGAAGGGTTCGATTGGCGCCAGGTAGTCTGAAACAAAAAAGCCGGCGCAAGGCCGGCTTTTTTGTTGCGCTTTGATGCTTAGTTTGCAGCAGGAGCGGCGGGTGCAGCAGGAGCGGCGGGTGCAGCAGCAGCGTCGCTGGCAGCAGGAGCGGCAGCGGATGCATCGGCAGCAGGAGCGGCAGGCGCTGCGGGAGCGGCAGCTTCAGGCGCAGGAGCTTCCGGAGCCGGAGCGGGCTTTTCGCCACAGGCGGTCAAGGTAAGGCCAAGCAAGGCAGCAAGGAGGAGCGAGCGGTTCATTATATTATTCCCTAAATTGAAAGTTGATACAAAACCTGGATAGCAATCGGTCATCCGAAAGCTTGAATTCGACCGACCCTGAGATTCTAGCAGATTTGACAAAATTTTCCAGTAGTCTATGAGTTTTTTCTTATAGCCCTGCCATGTCGGTCTGAATCGCAGTTTCCGAAGCTTCCCAGATCTGCTCGAAGCGTTGCATGAGCAGCCTGCCTTCGTGGAAATCGTTCTTGCCTGAAATGCCCCTCGGGTCGTCGAAATGGAAGCGGCGCACATAATGATCGCCATCTGCAAGGCAGAAGGGGTCGCAGACCCCCGAAATTGTCGGCAGAGTGCGATGGATCGCCATGTTGTGGCCGAAGCGCCGCAGCAGCATGGCCATGCGCGGGCAATGTCTGTCCAGATAATCCGGGCTGTGCACGACGATCGACAGGCGGTTCTCGGGATTGGCGAGCAGAAAGGCATGCAGCCTGTCATGCCTTTCCCGGGAATTGAATCCCATGTTTTCAAGGTTGTAATCGAAAATCCGGATATGGTGTTTTGCCAGTCCGATGAGCTCGTCGATGGCGGCGGAATATTCGGCGAGGCCGTCGAGCTTCTGGTGTATCGGTTCAGTCATCGATTTGCCTCCCGATTCCAATATAGCCGTCCTTGTACCACTGGTAAAGCAGGGATGACGTCTCCAGGTCGGTTTTTGCCGGAAACAGTTCGCGCCGGTCCGCAAGCTCCATCAGGAAAACCCTGTCCAGTCCGTCGAAAGACAGGGTTTCTCCATTGATGAAAAGATGCTTTCTGGTGAAAAGCATCTGCGACTTGAGGTCGAGATGGACGCCGGATTTTTCGATTTGCCCGAGAAAGCGGATTTTTGAGGCGGGACGTGCGGGCGGATCGAAAAAAAGATGGGGCTTGGGTTCGGAAAGGTACATGCCCAGAAAGCGTTCGATATCGTCGTCATTCCAGCGTATCTTGTCCAGGATGCGGGAAACCTTCTCCTGCATGGCAACCCCGATCTCCGCGGGATGATCCTGTCTTTGCAGATCGGGGTCTTCGTACATCCCTTCCATTCCCAGATGATCCTGGAGGTGGACCAGAAACTGGGTCGCCAGTTCCTGGTGGGAGGGCGCCCTGAAACCGATCGAATAGGTCATCGAATCCCCGATTGCCACGCCGTTGTGCGCATATTTCGGAGGAAGGTAGAGCATGTCTCCGGGCTCGAGTATCCATTCCTGTTCAGGTTCGAAGCGGGCGAGTATCCTGAGCGGCGCATCCGGAACCAATGCGCTGTCCTGTTTCGCCGAAATCTGCCAGCGCCGACTCCCCATGCCCTGGAGCAGGAATACGTCGTAGGAATCGAAATGCGGACCCACCCCGCCGCCGTCAGGGGCAAAGCTGACCATGAGATCGTCCAGCCGCGCATGGGGAATGAAATCGAATTGTCCGAGCAACTTGGCCCCTTCGGGAAGGAAATGATTGACGCCCTGAACCAGAAGGGTCCAGCATTGCGGCAATTTCCTGAAGCGCTTTTTCTGGAGGGGCCCGTTTTCCAGGGACCATCTTTTCCCGTCGAAAGTCACGAGGCGGGATTGCGCTTCTTCCATCGAGGCGAATTCGATCAGTTCATCCGGGCTCAAGAGTCCCTTGAAGTTCGGGATGGCATTGCGGATCAGGAGCGGTTTCTTGTGCCAGTAATCGCGCAGGAATTCGGATGGTTCGATATCTCCCAGCATTTTCGAATTATATCCAAAAAAACATCGTGAAATGGGTTAGAATTCCGTTACCAATTCAATTTCACGGACGGCTTCTCAATGCGCATCGAAAAAAACACTGTCGTATCCCTCGACTTCGAACTGACTGACGATTCCGGCAATCTTCTCGAAAAGACGGAAGCGCCTGTCAGCTACCTTCACGGCGGTTACGACGGGATCTTTCCTCAGGTCGAAGAGGCCTTGCATGAGCAGGCAGTGGGGTTTTCGTGCACGGTCGAAATGGAGCCGGAAAACGCTTTCGGCGAAATCGACCCCAACCTGATCCGGGTCGAGCCGAGGGAGCTTTTCCCCTCCGAAGTCGAAGTCGGCATGCGCTTCGAAGGGGGTGAGGAAGAGTCCGAGGATATGCTGATTTATACTGTAACCGACGTGACTCCGGACAAGGTTGTCGTCGACGGCAATCATCCTCTGGCGGGGATGAAGCTAACTTTCAGCTGCACAGTGACTGCAGTCCGTCCCGCCATGAAAGAAGAAATCGAACATGGTCACACCCATGACGGGGACCACCACCACTAGGGCCTGTTAACAGGCCCTAAGCTGCCTGAAGGGGGATGCTGTTGCGCTCCCCCACGATGCGGTTGACTTCGTCCACATAGACCAGCTTCGGTTTGAAGCTGGAAAGCTCGGACTCATCGTAGCACGCATAGGTTGCGATGATCACGATGTCTCCCGGGGAAGCCTTGTGCGCTGCCGCGCCATTCACCGAAATGACGCCGGATCCCCTTTCCGCCCTGATCGCATAGGTCGTGAATCGTTCGCCGTTGCTCACGTTGTAGATGTCGATTTGCTGATACTCCCGAATGTCGGCTGCATCGAGCAGGTTCTCGTCGATCGCGCAGGAACCTTCGTAATGCAATTCGGCGTGCGTAACCTTCACCCTGTGAAGCTTAGAATTCAGCATGGTTCTTTGCATGAAAGCCCCTGATACGGAAAAGCCCTACAGTATAAATCGACTCGATCCCCGATACAAATATCGGGCGGTCTGTGAGTCAATCCTTCCGCTCGAGGAAGGCCATGGCGTCTTCGACGATTTCTCCGAATTCGCCGGTGGATAGTCCCAGGTGTTGCAGCGCGATTTGTCCTCCCTTGTGCCATTCCGCCGAATCGGGCAGGCCGGAATGAAGCTGGATGGCGCGCTCGGCGAGCAGGGCAAGGGCAACCAGATGCTGGCCTTCCACGGGCAGCAGGGATTGCGATTCGGCGAGCAGGTCGTATTCGTGGTGGAACCGGATTGCGCTGGAAAGCGTATTCGGCAGATTCCAGTTTTTCGCGAGAAGGTAGCCTACCGTGGCGTGATTGGTGTGGTAACGTTCATCCTCGATTTCGGTGAGCTTCCTGTCCATGGACCGTTCGGCCAGACCGAAAGTTTTCTTGTAGTCTGGAAAACGCTGCATCAGGATCGGGATGCCGCAGTTCTGGAAAAGCCCGAAGGTGTATGCCTCATCCCTGTTCATGCCGGGAAGCTGTTCGGCGATATGGGAAGTCATCATGGCGACCTTGGCGGATACGTCCCAGAAATTTTCCATGTCGACCTGCCCGGCTTTAGCAAAAACCTGTCTCAGCTTCAGTCCGGTTATCGTTCTGGCCAAGGTGGACAAACCCAGCACGGATACCGCCTGGCTGATCGTGGTGGCCTTGCTACGCAATCCGAAGAAGGGGGAGTTCACGGTCTTGAGAAGCGTTGCTGAAAGCCCCACGTCCGACGAAACCATCTGTTCTATTTTTCGGTAGCTCGGTTCGTCCTTCTTTATTTCGGCATCGAGTTCGATCAGCATCGTCGGTCTGGGAGGGATCCCGACGCTGTTGATGACTTTTTCCATTTCCTGGTTAAGCAGTTCTTGTTCGCTCATGGTAGATGCAGCCATAAAATTGATAAATGCCCCAGCGCCGGATTCGCCAGAAGGCTCGCCGGAGAGTATAGTAATACGAAGCAGTCGTGTCGTGCTTGTGTTAGATTGCGTACATACCGTCGGGTGAGATATCGGTATAATTTCTAGTTATAGATCCGGCCCAGAAAAGTGTTGAATAACACGAGCCAATCCGGGATCATTGGGGTATGGACCGGAATGACAAAGAAGTGCGAACAACGGAGCATCTCTACGCCCTGCGCAAGCAGGCCGTTCGG
>Ga0315298_1001229_pt1 | contig 48074 bp, 41 predicted proteins | sample WHS_1_MG_FD_203077 | JGI IMG/M metagenome (GOLD analysis project Ga0315298, IMG submission 203077) | Extremophilic microbial mat communities from Washburn Hot Springs, YNP, Wyoming, USA - WHS_1_MG | ecosystem: Environmental > Aquatic > Thermal springs > Hot (42-90C) | place: USA: Wyoming...
ACCGCAAACAAACCCGAGCCGCGACCGCAAACAAACCCGAGCCGCGACCGCAAACAAACCCGAGCCGCGACCGCAAACAAACCCGAGCCGCGACCGCAAGGGAGCGGCTCCCTTGACTTTTGGACCCCACCGCCTCGCCCCGTACCCACCCGTGCGCCACATGCCACACTACGGCGCAATCTGCCCGCCTTCGTACACACTGAACTCGGCCCATACCGGCAGGTGTTCCGACGTTTCGGCCGCCTCGCGAGGCGACAAATTGAACTCGCGCATGATGTCCAGCACCCCCGCCCGACGCGTGAACTCGATGGTGGCTCGGCGATCGAACAGCAGATTATCCACCAGACGGGTTCCTCGCGTGGTGCTCGGCACGCCCCAGACCGCACAGGTCAGATTGGCCACACGGGCCAGCGGCCCCAAATGCTCGTCGTCGGCGCCAATCTGGCCTAAAAGGATCACGTCATCTTCGTTCCGGCCGCTGTCCCGTACGGCCCGATACACCGCGGCAAGCAACTCCAGCTCGGCCTCGACGCGGTCCAGCGGCGTGTGCACGTTGACGAGTGTAAACGTGAATGCCTCCTCCGGCTCGGGACCCCGCGCCTGAAATGCAGCGACTAACGGCGGGTGGCGGAACCGGCCATCGCGATTATCGACCGATGCCACGGTGGTCCAGTCGATCTGCACCGTCTGGGTGTCGAAGACAAAGGCATTGTATTGCCGCACCACGTCGCGGCCCACCGCCGGGGGAACCGCATAATGGTAGCGACGCCCCTGGGCGTTGACCTCTTCCATCAGCCGCACGAGCAGCCCCTGATCCGGCGCCTGGATGTCTTGAAGAGCTACTACGTCGAACTGGCGCAGAATGTGAACCACGCGGGGGCCCACCCCCGGTTTGGCCAGTCGGTTGGCGTCGAGCGGCCCGAAGTTGACCGCCGCAATGCGAATTGTGTTTTTGGCGAGCTTTCGCGCAGGGGACTTGCGCGGATCGGCCGGGGCAGCGTCTCGCCGCTCAATCCGCAAGGCGTCGATGCCTTGGATGCGGTAATGGCTGAGGAAATACCAGCTTCCCAGGCCCAGGCCGATTAAGCCCAATACCACCGGCAGTTTCGACACACTCTCCTCCGGCGTGGCGGTTTTAAGACGATGGGCTAATCTTATCAATCGGCCGCTGACTGGGCACTGCGTCAACAGCTACCGAAACCAACCGTGGCCAATCGATTGCGCGGCCGGCGCCAATCCGTTTCTGGGGACGCGGCGGCGTAACTCATAAGGGGGTTTGGCCGGCCCTTCCACCTATCAGCAATGCTTTTTGTTCTCCCCGCAAAACCGTCATCGCCCGAATTGCTTACCTATTTGGCCCGCGTGAACCCGCCATGGGCTGGCTCGGCCGCCTACGCACCGGTCGTTTAGGGCATAGCAACCCGGCCATGTTCTGTAATCAAAGTGCGGCCGTGCCGCCTGACCGGGAGCCGCCATAATTTATCCCGTTCGCCAGCGCAGCCAGAAAAGCAGGCCGCTTACGAACTGCGGAGCGAGTTGGCCACCTCGAGTATCCGGCGGATGGCCTCTTCGATCTCCTCGCCCGTAGTCGTCGCGCCCAGGCTGAAACGCAGTGTCGAGGCCACCAGGGCTCTGGGGAGTCCCATGGCCAGCAGGGTGGGCGATAACTCTGTCGAACCGCTGGAGCATGCCGATCCCACCGAGCAGGCGACCCCGGCCATATCGAGCGCCATCAGCAGTACCTGCCCATCCAGGCCGGGAAAAGCGATGCTGCTGGTTTGGGGCAATCGGGGGGCATTTCGGCCGTGGATGACCAACCCGGGATAGCCTTTTGCCAGTCCCTGCTCGAACCGCTGCCGCAACGCCGTCAGGCGCCGGCAATGGTCTGCCTGTTCGCCGTAGGCCAGGCGCAGGGCGGTGGCCATGCCCACGGCCAGCGCCACCGATTCGGTTCCCGGCCGCAATCCTTGTTGCTGATGCCCGCCGAACAGCAGCGGTGTAAGCGGCGTGTGGGCTCGAAGCACCAGGGCGCCGATCCCTAAGGGGCCTTGGAACTTGTGGGCTGCTACCGACATGGCATCGACGCCCAGCGCGCGAAAGTTGACGGGCACCTTCCCCACAGCTTGCACCGCGTCGGTGTGCAGCGGTACGCCTGCGGCCTGGCACAACCGGGCCGCCTCAGCTACCGGCTGGATCACCCCCGTCTCGTGATTACCCAACATGAGGCTGACCACGGCCGCCTCGCCCCGCAGTAGATCGGCCAACTGGTCCAACCGGATTATCCCCTGCGAATCAACCGAAATGGTATCCACGCGCCATCCCAAATCCAGCAAATGCTGGGCGGGCTCCAAGATGCTGGCGTGTTCGATAGAAGAAACGATGACGCGGCCGGGGCGGCCTCCGGTGCGGGCCAGGGCAATGCCCACCAGGGCCAGGTTGTTCGCCTCGGTGCCGCCGCTAGTAAAGATCACCTGGTCAGGCACCGAACCGCTCAGCTCCGCCCCCAAGAGGGTGCCTACCTCTTGGCGGGCTTCCTCCAGCCGACGTCGTGCCTTTTGCCCCGGCTGATGCTGGCTGGCGGGATTAGCCAACCCCTCGCGCAGCACCGACACCATGGCCTCGATCACTTCGGGGCGCGTCGGCGTGGTCGCATTGTGGTCCAGATAGATAGTTTCCATGCCCATTCGCCAAACCCCCTATCGCCCCCCCACCTGGACGCCGCGATCTGTGGCGTCCGGAAATCTCACCGGCGACCAGAGAGCGTGGGCTTCCGTCGCCCCGTGATGCGCTATGCCATCCCGCACTCCAGCGACACAGAATTGTCGGGCCTTGGGACCTTCTGGGCAAGTCGGCTACAATCCCCACATGCAGGAACGCGGTACCCTGTAAGCGAGCGAGCCGCGTGCCGGCAGACGTAAGGCTATGGCATGACGCCCCTGCTTCCGCCGCCTGCCGTTGATCTGAGATTTTCTCAAGTGGCTCTGGAAGCATCTCGACTATGCAAGCACCTTTTCCGCTGGTGGCTGTCGATATTGGCAACAACCGCGCCAAGTTTGGTCTCTTTCTGCAAGGGGCCGAACCACTCCCTCAGCCACAGAAGACGTTCATCGTATCGGCCGGTGGTGACATTGGGGAATTGGGTTCGTGGTTGGGCGACGTGGCCCAGCCGGTCTCGTGGTGGATTGCCAGCGTGAACCGCCCCGCCGCCACTCGGCTGGTCGAATGGCTCCGCGACAACCGGCCAGAGGAACGTCTGGTGCTACTGGCGGCGGGCGATCTGCCGCTAGCGGTGGCGCTGCCCCGGCCCGACATGGTGGGTATCGACCGCTTGGTGGATGCCGTAGCCGCCAACCGCCTCCGCCATCCCGGCCGCATGGCCATCGTGGTGGATCTGGGCACGGCGATTACGGTCGATGCCCTCTCGGCCGAGGGCACCTTTCAAGGTGGGGCGATTCTGCCAGGGATGGAGATGTCGGCGCGGGCGTTGCACATGTTTACCGACCTGCTGCCGCTGGTGGAAGTCCCCCAGGGCGATGCACCTCCAGAAGTGTTAGGGACCAATACAGTGGCGGCCATCGAAGCGGGACTGTTTTGGGGAGCCGTGGGTGCAATCCGAGAACTGACCCGTGGCCTGGCCGCAAGCAGCCCGGCCGGGGCCGACCTGTTCATCACGGGGGGCGCCGGCCGGACTGTGGCGGAGGTGCTCGGCCCTGCGGCGCGGTTCGAGCCGCATCTCACTTTGGCGGGGATTGCTCTGACGGCGCAGGCGGCCTGGCCAAGGGTTTGGCCGAACCTTCGACCGTAATCGCTGCCTGCGGATCCAAAGCGGCCCGGCAGACAGCGAAAATGTCGGTATTATCCACGTATTGGCCGGAGAAACTCCATGTGGCGGCCGCCGTGGCATCCCTTCCGTCCACTAGTTGCGCAAATCGTTCGCTGCCCGGACCGCGGGCGTACAAAGGAACCAGCGCGTTGGTGTGCCCCGTAGAGTTGTACTTCAGTCCCGGCAAGTGCCCTTTTCCTTGGTCCACGATGGCTTGATAGGCAAGTCGGTCGGATTGCGGGCCCCAGAGAAGGCCCGTTTCGTGGTCGGCGGTAATGATCAGCAGAGTTTCGTCCCAGCAGCTATGGGTTTCGACCCACTGGACCACGGCTTCGATCGCCTGGAGGAAATCGAGTTGCTCTTCGATCATGCGGGCCGGTTGATTCGCATGGTTAGCCCAGTCGACCGCCCCGCCTTCGATGGCCAAGTAGAAGCCGTCGCTGTCGGCCGACAGCGCGCGCAAGGCAGCCCGGGCCATGGTAGCAAGTGAGGGGACATTCGGGTTCAGCGGCTGCGAAAAGGGCGTATCACCCGCCCGGAACTTGCCGCGTCCTTGTTGCAACGTGGTGGCCACCTGAGCCGTACCCAGCACCTTGATCTTTGGGGCCTGGCCTGACTCGATGGCCGGGCCTTGGCCGTCGGCCAGGGCTTGGAACTCGGCCCGCGTCTGGATCAATCGCCACCCGGCGGGATGCTTGCCCTGGCACAGCAGTTGCCACGTGGCGGCTCCGCCTACGTATTTCGTCTCGCGCTTGGGCGTTTTCGTGCCGCCTTGCGAGGTCGCAGGGGGCCGCTCAGCCCAGGTCGCGGCGCTGGCACGATTGCTTTCCGCGTCAGTGGCCGGGGCAAGGGGGCGGCCATTGTTATCGAACTCAGGGTGGCCGGCCCCCATGATGAGGTCCAGATACGGGGCCGACAGCATCTCGTTGGCGATTTCGGCGTAGGCTTCGCGCGAGGGGTTGTGGGCGCCGCCCAGACCGGCCGGCGTCGCGTGGCTCCAAGGCACCGTCGTGATGACGCCCACCGCTTTGCCGCAGGCTTTGGCGATTTCCGCTAGGGTGCGGCCCAAAAGCGGCTGGCCCGCCGCGCTCCAGTTGATGGCCCCGTTATAGGTCTTAATGCCGCTGGCCATGGCAGTCGCAGCCGCGGCCGAGTCGGTGGGCGTGCTCCGCAGCCACACATACCCGCGGACCCCAGCAGCCGATACCCCCAGCACCGCCCGCGTGTCCCAAGCCCTGTCGGGCCGGTACACCAGCCACCCCGCCTGGACGGGACTCCAGCGAAGCACGACCTCCACCAGCGCCCCGGCCCCTGGAACGGGCAACCGCCATCCGGTGCTGCTTCCACTGAACGGCGGGCGGACCAGACTAAGCGGGTAGGTTGTACACCCGTAACGATGCCAACCCGGCCCGTCGTACACTAGCCTTGAATGCCGGGCTGCGTCGTCCCATCGGCCCAGGTACATCGCAGCCGCATCGAAGGTATTGAAACCCGCGCCATCGGCCACCATGAGAATCACATTTTTTGCCGGGCGGTCGGCGCCAGCGGCCGGCGCAACCATCGCCCAACACAGCGCAATCGCGATTCTAGACCGCATCTTCCAAGGGTTCCGCAGCCACACGGGTTTTTCTCCGGAGTCAAGCAACGGGCAATACAGGTGCCTCGCCAAACCACGCCATCATAGAGCGATCACCAAGCAGAGGAAAGCCGCAGCAAAGCGGGGCCCATCCACCTGCCCCTGGGGGGAAATCATGCCAGCGTCTTGCGGAAGCGGCTGACTGCCAGCCCCAACGTTACCGAGCCCAGCACCCCCAAGGCTACGATCTCCCGCCAGAGCACCTCTACTCCCACGCCTTTCAGAAAGATCGCCCGCACGATTACCAGGAACCATCGCAAGGGGTTAGCCAGCGTCAGCCACTGCACCACCTGCGGCATGTTGGCAATCGGAAAGGCGAAACCCGATAGCAGCATGGCCGGGAAGAAGAAAAAAAACGTGCTCATCATCGCCTGCTGCTGGGTGTAGCTGATGGTCGAGATGAACAGCCCCGCCCCCAGTGTGGTCAGAAGATACAGTGCCGTGCAGCCCAGCAGCAACACTAGGCTCCCGCGAATCGGCACGCCGAACCACAACGTGCCCACCAGCGTCACCAGGATAACGTCCACCATGGCCACAAGGGCGAAGGGGAGCGTTTTTCCCACGATGAACTCCGCCGCGGTGATGGGCGTCACCAAAATCTGTTCCATGGTGCCGATCTCTCGTTCGCGCACCACGGCCATGCTGGTCAACAACAAGGAAACCAGGGTGACCACGATGACGATCACCCCAGGCACAAAAAAGTTGCGGCTTTCCAGGTTCTCGTTGAACCACGCGCGGGCCCGAAAATCGACGAGGTTGAGCGGCCGAGCTGCACCCGTCTGCCTGGCCAGGCGTCGAACCGCCCGCTCTTCCGAAAAGCCCGCCACAATCCGCGAGGCATAGCTGAGCACCACCGCGGAGGTGTTCGAGTCCGTGCCATCGGTTATGACCTGAATGGGCGCGGTTCGGCCTGCCCCCAGGTCCTCCATGAAGCCTGGCCCAATCCGAAGCACCACCGCCGCCCGGTTTCGGTCCATGAGCTGCCGGGCCTCGGATTCCGACTCCACCTCGGCCACCACATCGAAGTGCCGTGATGCCGCAAACCGCTCGATCAGCTCGCGGCTGTCGGGCGAACGGTCCTGGTCGTACACAGCCGTGGGCACGTGCTCCACGTCCAGCGTCACCGCATAGCTGATCACCAGCGTTTGCACGCAGGGAATGACGAACACCACGGTCCGCAAGCGCGGATCGCGAAGCACCTGGATGAACTCCTTGATCAGCATGTGGCCTAGACGACCGGACATCTTCTAGTGCCTCAGACCTTTTCTATCGCAGCGCGCCGAAGCAGTGGATAGCCAAGCCGCATTGTAGCCCTCGCCCACGGCAGCCACTATGCGCCAGCTACGGGAGCGGTGTGGGATGCGGCGTGAGGGGCGTGCCGGGGCGCGGGGAAATGGCATCCGGCGGCGGCGATCGCGGAGCTTTACCGTGCCCCCTGGTACGCGGCCATCGACCTGCGCTGGCTTGCGGTGACGTTGGCCATGGACGTGCCGCGGGGCCCGTCGCTGGAGATCGTGCGGAAGGAGATCTGGGCGCGCCGGCTGGCTGCAACCTGCTCCGGGCGGTGATCGCCCAGTCGGCCCTCACACACACGCTGCTGCCACGCCGGCTTAAAAAAGCGGCATTCAGCTTGTGCGGTTAGACCATCTTTTTGCGGAACTTGGCATTGGCCACAAGCACCATCACCACGCCAAAGACGGCCAGCAGGATGGCCTCGAGTACCAGCACTTCCAACCCTACGCCTTTCAGGTAGATTCCGCGAAGCAACGTAACCAGGTAGCGGGCGGGCACCACGTAGGTAGCCATCTGAATCAGCCAGGGCATGTTCTTGATAGGAACCAGAAATCCCGAAAGGAGAAAGGCGGGCAGGAACGTGGTGAGCATGGCGATCTGGCTGGCCAGGAGTTGGCTTTTGGCGACGATGCTGATGAGCATGCCCATGGCCAGGGCGCCCGCGAGGAAGACCGCGCCCATGCCGAACACCAGGGCCACATTGCCCCGCAGGGGCACCCGGAAGACGAACTGGCCCATGAGCACCGCCAGAAGTACGTCGAACATGGCGATGGCGAAGTAGGGGATCATCTTGCCAGCGATCAGTTCGCGGCCGCGGACCGGGCTGGCCAAGAGCTGTTCCATCGTGCCGCGTTCCCACTCTCGGGCTACGGTCAACGAGGTCAGCAAAGCGGCAATGACCATCATGATTACGGCGATCAGGCCCGGCACGATGCAGTTTCGCGACTCCAGATCGGGGTTGAACCACACTTGAGGCCGCATTTCGACCGGCACGGCCTGGAGGCGGGCGCCCTGGCGGTGCAGTTCGGCCAGGGCCGTGTCTTGGCCATAGATCCGGGCGATGGCCTCGGCATAGCCCAGAGCGATCGTCGCCGTGTTCGAGTCGCTCCCGTCGGCAATCACCTGCACGGGGACACGCCGGCCGGTCTCCACCCGCTCCGCAAAATCCGTGGGAAGCACCAGCGCGATCACCGCTTGCCGGGTATCCAAGGCATGGGCCAGCTCTTCGGGACGCTCCACAAAACCCACCAGATGGAAATAGGGCGAGCCCTCGAAGCGGCTGACAAACTCGCGGCTGGCGTGCGAGTGGCTTTGGTCCCAGACGACCATAGGCACCTCGTCCACATCCACGCTCAGCGCGAAGCCGAAAAGTACCAGCATGAGCATAGGGATGGCCACCGCCATGCCCAGGCTGCGGGGGTCGCGAAGGATGTGGAGGAACTCCTTGTGCGCCAGAGCGGCGATGCGCCTGGGGTTCACTGCCGGACCTCAGCCTGAGGTTGTGCCGCAGAATCGCGGGCGCGAATCAGCGAGACGAACACATCTTCCAGCGAGGGTTCGATCCGCTCCAGGCGTTCCACCCCGTAGCCGCACTGCGCCAAGGCACTGGCCAACGCCGCCTGGGGGGCCTCGGCTTCGTCCACCACCACGTGGATGGCCCGGCCAAACAACGAGGCCTCGTGCACGCCGGGCAACTGTTCCACGGCCAGCAGGGCGTCTTCCGGCCGGTCGCAAGTCAATTCCAGCACGGCGTGGCGCATGAGGGTGGTCTTGAGTTCCTGGGGCGTGCCCAAGGCGATGAGTTCGCCGCGGTAGATCAGCCCCAAACGGTCGCAATATTCGGCCTCGTCCAGATAGTGCGTAGTGACGAACACCGTAACTCCGTCGCCGGCCAACTGATAGATCAGGTCCCAGAATCGCCGCCGGCTGATAGGGTCCACGCCCGAGGTGGGCTCATCGAGGAAGACGATGGCTGGCCGGTGGACGATCGCGCAGCCCAAGGCCAGCCGCTGCTTCCACCCGCCTGAAAGTACACCGGCCAGGCGGCGTCGATGCTCTATCAGGCCGGCCATTTCCAACACCCACTGTTTACGAGCCGCCCGCTGGCTGGAAGGTATGCGGTACACGCCGCTATAAAAATCGATGTTCTCTTCGACTGTAAGGTCCTGATACAAGGAGAACTTCTGGCTCATGTAGCCGATGCGGGATTTGATTGCCTCGGGCTGGGTCCGAAGATCCAGACCATCCACGGTCCCTTGGCCGGCGGTGGGGGCCAGGATGCCGCATAACATGCGAATAGTGGTGGATTTGCCGGCGCCGTTGGGCCCCAGAAAGCCAAAAATCTCGCCCCGCGTTACGTCGAAACTCACTCCCCGGACCGCCACGAAGGCCCCAAACCGTTTTTCCAGCTCACGGACCGAAACCGCCAAGTTCACGGGGTGCTCGCGAAGCATCGAACAAGGGGACCGGAAATCCGCGAATTCGAAACCGCCAAATTGGCTATGACCCAATCTGAGATCAGCGGATCTCGAATCGGCACACCCTGAAACGGCAAACCTTCCCGCGCCCAGTACAGGCGGGCCGGGCACGATAGCCAACCGGTGGCAAGCTCACGTCTCCGGAGCCGAGAGGCCGTTTTACTTGGTCGATCCTATTTTGGGCCGATCGAGGCCGCGGGTTGGCCGGTTTCAAGCCCGGCCCGAAAGGCCGTTGGCGCTTTCGATGTTATTTCACTTCGTCGATCTTGACGGGGCGACGTTCCTGGGCGGAGATCAAGGCGGCCTCCAGCACCCGTTGGGTCTGGTAGGCGTCCTGGAAGTCGGGGAGGGGTACCGTGGGTTGTTCGCCGGCCAGCACCTTGAGGATATCGTACGCCTCGTTGGTAAAACCGTGCTCGTAGCCGATCAGATGGGCATCGGGCCACCAGGCGGCCACATAGGGGTGATCGGCTCCGTGGGTGACCATGATGTTGGTCCATCCTTGTACGGCGCGAGGCAGAGTGGCGTCATAGAAGTTCAGCTCGTTCATGCGTTCGAAGTCGAACTTCAGCGAACCTTTGGTACCGTTGATCTCGAAGCCGTTGCGGTTCTGGTTGCCGGTGGCTTGGCGGGCAGCCTCGAAGCTGGCGACGGCCCCGCCGGAAAACCGGGCCAAGAAAAGGACCGTGTCGTCTACGGTAACGTCCCCCCACTCTTCGGCCCCGGCAGTGCCGGCAGCGATACCGCCGGCAGCAGCCCGGGTGGCCGGCTTCTTCCGTTTCTTGATGAACGTTTCGGCGATGGCTCCAACCACCTCGGTGATTTCCTCGCCGGTGACAAAGCGCGTCATATCGACGATATGGGCGTTCAGGTCGCCATGAGCCCCGGAGCCGGCCAACGCCTTGTCGAACCGCCACAACAGGGGTACGTCTTCGTTGGCCCAGTCCTGAAGATAGACGGCTCGCACGTGGAGGATTTTCCCCAGCTTGCCCTGTTTAACAAGCTGGTGGGCCAGGGCTACCGCCGGGACCCGGCGATAGTTGAACCAGACGAAGGTGGGGATGTTGGCTTTGCGGGCAGCTTCGGCCATTTCCCGGGCGTCGGCCAGGGTACCGGCAATGGGCTTCTCGCAGGCCACGGGCTTGCCCGCCGCCAGAGCGGCTTTGGCGACCGGGGCATGGGCATAGTTGGGTGTTACCACATCCACCAGCCCGATCTCCGGCGATTTGACCACCGCTTGCCAGTCAGTCGATGCGTTCTGCCAGCCCCAGTTGGCCGCAAACGCCTGCGGATTCTCTTCCGGCAGGCCGTACACCGTGTGCAGCACCGGGCGGATAGGCGGCTTGAAGAACTTGGCCACTTGGTTCCAGGCGTTCGAGTGGGAACGCCCCATGAAGCCCTGGCCAATCAAGGCCACGTTGATGGTTTTCATAATCTCGTTCCTCCGAATTGACCTTGCCATGACGAGCCGGCTTGACCGCCGGTTATAAACCGCGCGCTACGCTATTTCAAGGGGCTCGGGCTGGAAACGTCTCCAAGGACCGGCTACCATACGGATAGTGGAAGCGTTGGGAGCGCCGGTCGGGGTAGAACCCCGGTCCTCGGCCGGCGGCGGGATGGCTGGCCGGGCCGTCCTCGGCTTTTCCTCCAGGCGGCACGGGCGCCGTGGCTTGGGCCGATGTCGCAGTGTTCGGCTTGGCCGCCGCAAACCGGGGGAGGAGTCCTCGCATGGCCTGGAATGGAACACGCAAACTCTGGTTGGGCTTGGGGGCTGGCGTGGTGGTCGGGCTGGTGCTGGCCGATCTCTGGCCCCGCAGTCCGCTTTACGCCGTGTCCACTGATCGTACCGATAATCTGGTGATCACCACCGTGCCGGTCGACGAATCGGTCGAGGCGATCTTCGTGTTGGACAGTTTGACCGGCACGCTTCGAGGCGGGGTCCCCTCCTACCGCGCCAAAGGCGTATTCCAGGCCACCTGGGAACGCAACGTCAATGGCGACCTGTTGGGCTACATCAAAGAGTTCAACGCGGGGCTTCAGAAAGCGGCGGCGCGGCGGGGGGGCGTAGCGCGGCCCGAACTCCAAGTCCCCCAAAGCCCCAAATACATGATGACCAGCGGATTGATCGATATGCGCGGGGTGAGTGCTTCCACCCGCCCCGGCCGGTCGATGCTCTATGTGGTCGAGGCCACCAGCGGCGTGGTGCTGGCCTACGTGGTACCGTGGTCGGCCGCCGCCCACTCTGCAGGGACGGTGTTTCAAGCCCCCCTGGATCTCTGGACCGCCGCCCCGTTTACGACTGCCGTCATCCGGTCGGAAGAGTAGAATTATCGCTAGGAGCCCCGGCCGCCAGTACTCGCCTGGCGAGGCATGAGCCCCCGGGGGGCGGTAGTCGCCCCGGCCGATAGCGGAGCGGCCCGCACGTCGCTGGGCGATTTGGCTCCGGTGGCCAACTCATAGAGGGGTTTACGGACGACTCCGGACAACATGTCCACCATCGAGATCACGGTCAACGGTCAGGCGCGTCGCGTGGCTGAGGGTACCACGGTGGCCGACCTTTTGGCTGAACTTGGCCTGCAAAGTCAGATCGTGGCCGTCGAACGCAATTTCCAGGTTGTCCCCCGCCACCGGCACGGGGAGCAACCTCTCCAGGCCGGCGACCGCCTGGAAATCGTCACCCTGGTGGGAGGCGGCTGATGCCCGAGACCGATGTGCTTGCCCCCGATCCACTGCGAATCGGCTCCCATACGTTTACCAGCCGGCTGATCGTCGGCACGGGGAAATACGCCAGCTACGAGCTGATGGCCAAGGCCTTAGAAGCGGCAGGCGCCCAATGCGTAACCGTGGCGGTGCGCCGGGAGCGCCTGATCGACGCTTCGGGCAGAAATCTGCTGGATTATCTGGACACCACGCGGTACACCATATTGCCGAACACGGCCGGGTGCTTTACCGCCGAGGATGCGGTACGCGTGGCCCGCCTGGGCCGGGAAATCCTCTCCCAGTTGAACAACCCCGGAGCCAACTGGGTAAAACTGGAAGTGCTGGGCGACAAGAAGACCTTGTTGCCGGACCCGGTGGCCACCCTGGAGGCTACCGAGCGCCTGGTGGCCGAGGGCTTTCAAGTGCTGGTGTACACCACCGACGACCCAGTGATGGCCCGCCGGCTTAAAGAAGCCGGGGCGACCAGCGTCATGCCGGCCGGCAGCCCTATCGGTTCGGGTCAGGGGGTGCTGAACCCCAATGCCCTGCGAATTTGCCTGGAGTACCTCAAGGATGGGGATCCGGACTATCCGGTCATCGTCGATGCCGGGGTGGGCACGGCCAGCGACGTAACCGTGGCCATGGAATTGGGCATGGATGGGGTACTGCTGAACACGGGCATTGCCCATGCCCGAGACCCGATTCGCATGGCCCGGGCGATGCGCCTGGCCGCCGAGTCTGGCCGACTGGCTTACCTGGCAGGCCGCATCCCCAAACGGCTTTACGCCACGGCCAGCAGCCCGCTGGAAGACACGATTGCCCCACGCACCGTACCCACAGCTTGAATCACCGACGGATTGCATTGGCATCGCGGGCCCGGCGGCCCCCCACAAGAGTGGCCGCTTTCAATGGCGCGCCCCACGTTGGGCTATGGCCTCCCAATCAGGGGCTCTTTTCTGGCAGAACGCTGGCATTGGCCGCCGCTTTTTGAAAAAATGGCAGTAAGGGCAATCGGTGTGCAAAACGCGGGAAGGTGTGCTCATGACCCAAAGGAATCGCACGGGGTTCACGCTGGTTGAACTCTTGGTAGTGGTGGCCGTTATCGGCATTTTGGCAGGGCTCTTGCTGCCCGCTGTGCTCAATGCCCGGGAACGTGCCCGGCAGGCTACCTGCATGAACAACCACCATGAGCTGGCCTTGGGTGTGCTTCAATACGAAAGCGCCAAACAGCGCCTGCCCGGCTATGTCAATTCGTTTGCGGGTCGGCCTTTGACGTGGCCCGTGGTGCTTCTGGCAGAGATCGGCCGGTCGGATTTGTGGGAGGAAGCCCGCCGCGGCAACGTGGCGGCCCTTAACGGGATGAGCGTGCCCCAGTTCATCTGCCCGAGCGACCTGAAGGGCAAGATGCGAAGCTACGTGGCCAATTGTGGTATGCCGGACAACCCCAGCGTTCCTCCGGCCGATTACGCCGCCAACGGCGTGTTCCATTATTTGCCCGGCGTGCCGGACGATCGTTTCCCCGCCCCGCGACCGGTCAATCCTGTGATGCGCTCGTCGGAGATTCGCGACGGAGCCGCCCAGACCTTGCTGTTGTCCGAGAACCTTCAGATTCCCAACGCCGCACAGCCCGACGCCCTGTACGCGCTGGGCGTAACGCCTGAGCAAAACTATGGCGTCGTATGGCAGTGGATCGATTGGTCCAGCGCCAGCCCGCCGGGGCAACTGCCCAATGTGCCCAACGCCGAGTGCTGGCAGATCAACCAATGCAAGGACGCCCCAACTCCGTTCGCCCGGCCATCGAGCAACCACGTAGGCGGGGTGATGGTAAGCTACTGCGATGGCCACCAACAGTTTCTGAACGAGCGCATCGATTACGTCACCTTTCAGCACTTGATGACGCCCGACAGCAACAAGGTGGTCAACACCGCGGCAGCACCACCCCGGCCGGTCGGTCCGCCGCTGCCAAGCTACCAAGACCCCGAATTGAGTTCCGAATAGCCTGGCTTCCACGCATGGTGGGCGTTGCGACCCGCGGCGTTCGCGGCCCGCGGCACATTCAAGTGTTGTTTCCGCGCGGGACCCGAATTGCCAATTCGCCAGCGTCAATAGCACGCATCTACTTGGTTGCCGGGCCGATGCGCACAACGGGTACTTCCCACAAGGGTGTGGGAAGCCGCTCGCTGGTCAGATAGAGGGTCATGCCGTCCTCGCCGAAACAGACGGCCTCGCCCTGGGCGCGGTCGGGCATGGAGATTTCGCGGGGCGGCCGGGCCAAGGCCTGGGCCCACGTTTGCCCCGGCTGCCGCACGAACTCGAAGGCGTTGTTGTAAGTTACCACCACCGCCCGCCGCCCGTCGGGCGAGACATCCATCCCCGTAACCTGGCGCATGTGCAGCGTAGCGACCCGCCGGGCCACTTGGGCCTTGTTCGTGGGGTCTTTGGGCCAGGCCAACACGTAAGCATGGCACTGGGGTCCGCGCTCTTTGCTGACCAGCAGGATGGTCCTGTCGGTCGGGTCGATGCCCACGGCCTCGCAATTGCGAAAATCGTCGTCGAACGAGAAGTAGATGGTCTGCACCACAGGCACTTCGCGCACCAGCACGCCGCGCTGGGGATCCACCGGGGGTTCTTCGACCACGTGCAGCATGTGCACGGCGGCGGCCAAATTATTGTTGCCCGTGTCGGCCACCAAAAGGTAAGGCTTCCCGTCCCAGACGAACGAGGCCATGTCTTCCCAGTCGAACGCCCGCACCTCCTTCAGGGCGCATGAACCCAGGTCGCGTCCCTGACGGTCGCAAAGGTACAGCCGGGCGTCGGTGTCGGAATCGTTGTGCGACCAGAAGAGCCCCGCCACGCGGCGCGAGATAGCCAGTCCGCTGCTCTCGTCAAGGGACCGGCAGGCCAACACGGCCAGTTGGTGGGGCTGGCCGTAATGGATGGTATGAGGCCCGTCAGGCGGGGCCAAAGCCGCTCGGCGAGCCTGCTCTTGTTGCAGCAACTGGTGGACGTAGCGCTGGTCGGCGTCGCTAAGCGAATCCAGGGGGAGATGGATGGTGCGGCCGTCCAGCGACCTCAGCCACACTTGGCCGTGGTTGCAATCGATGAACTCGGCCTGGAGCTGAGGCTGCCCTGAGCGATGTGTCCAAGCACGAACCTGGGCCACGGCCGGCCCGATAAACAAAGTGGCGGTTGCAAAAAAACCCGCCGCCCCCAGCAGTCTGGCGGCCAACAGCTTCGAGGATTGCATGCCGAAGTACCTTGCGGGCGTAGAGAAAAACGGGCACGCTGTCGTCCCGCTTCGGCCGGGACGGCGCGTCGAGGGCATTGTAGGGGGCTTGGCGGTAAGTGACCAGCGCGATTTGCGCCCTGGTCTGCCACAGATAGACTAATGGTGATGAACCGATTGCCCCTTCCAACCCTCTTGCCTGGCGTGCTGGCGGTTGTGGCAGCCGCGGCTTTGGTACTTTGGATTCGCAGCGACGGCAATCCGCTGGTCGCCGCCCGGGTACCGGGGTTGGACCGCCAGCCTTTGTTGGCGCCGGTTCCGGAGGAGCCAACCGCGGCACCGGAGCCAGGCCAAGCGCGGATGTTCGATGGCCGCCCCTCGGCATTGGGGGGCGCCTGGCCGGGGTTCCGGGGGCCGAACCGGGACGGAATAGCGCCGGACGAGGTGCGTTTGGCCCGCCGGTTTCCGCCCGGGGGCCCGCCGGTGCTGTGGGTAGTGCGGATGCTGGGTCCGGGGCATGCGGGGGCGGCGGTGGCGCAAGGCCGCGTGTTCGTCCTCGATTACGACGTGGCCGCCGAAGCCGACACGCTGCGGTGCTTTTCGCTGGACGATGGCCGCGAAATCTGGCGGAATAGCTACCCGGTGGTAGTGGAAGAGAACCACGGCCGATCGCGAACCGTCCCGGCTGTGTTCGAGGACTGCGTGATCACGCTGGGTCCCAAGTGCCACGTGGCGTCGTGGGACGCGGCCAGCGGGCGCTGCCGCTGGATCGTGGACTTGGTGGCCAAGTACCGGGCCAAGGTGCCGCCTTGGTACGCCGGCCAGTGCCCCCTTGTGGACCAGGGGCGACTGATTCTGGCCCCCGCCGGCGAAGCCTTCATGGTGGCTTTGGAGCCGCGTTCGGGCAAAGTCGTATGGCAGACGCCGCGACTGGCCAATTGGGAGATGACGCACGTGTCGGTCGTGCCTATGGACTTTGCGGGCCGGCATATGTACGTCTACTGTGCAAGTGGCGGCGTGGCGGGCATCTCGGCCGACGATGGTGCCGTACTTTGGCAGACCACCGCCTGGGTGGGCAAGATGGCGACCTGCCCCTCGCCCGTGCCGGTAGGGGATGGCCGCATTTTCTTCTGCAGCGGATATAGCGCGGGAAGCATGATGTTGCAGCTCTTGGAGCGTCAAGGACGGCTGGAACCGCAGGTACTGTGGCGGCTGAAACCCCGGGAGTTCGAATCCGAGCAGCACACGCCCATCCTATATCAAGGGCATCTGTACGGGGTGCGAACGGCGGCCGGCGGCGAGCAGTTGGTGTGCCTGGACCTCCAGGGCAAAGAGCTTTGGAACAGCGGGCGGCAGAAGTTTGGCCGCGGCCCGTATCTGGTGGCTGATGGACTACTATTGGCCCTCAGCGACCGGGGCGAATTGATCCTGGCCGAGGCCACTCCAAAAGCCTTTCGCCCACTGGGGCGGTTCCAAGTGCTGCCCGATGCGGTGGACGCCTGGGCACCGATGGCGCTGGTCGGCGGCCGGCTGATCCTCCGCGATTTGACACGCATGGTGTGTATCGACTTGGCCGAGCGCCGATAGCCCGCGGGCGACCGGGTCGGCCAGCCGTGAAAACAGGAACCGGAGAAAGCGACGTGACAGACGAGCGCCCTGCGGTCATTCGGCCCACCGGGTGGATAGTGGCGGTGGTGTTCGCCGCCGTGGCCGCGGGTATCGTTGCCATGGGACTGAACGACCGTTGGGGTCGATCCGGACCGGGCCTGGGCCAGCGGTTCGAGTACCAAATCGAGGCCTACAAACAGATCGATTCCACGTTGCTGCGATGGCAGAAGACAGCCGAGTTCGATACCCAAGCAGGGCCGGCGCGGGCAGTTGCCGTCGGGTCTGATGGCCGGATTTACGTGGGCGGCCAGGAAGCGGTCGAGGTTTTCGACCTTCAGGGCACCCGGGTCGGCCGGTTGCCAGCCGCCGCTGCCGTGTACTGCCTGGCGGTCGAGGGGGCGGCAGGGGGCCCCGTTCGCCGCTTGCTGGTGGGCCTGAAAGACCATGTGGAGGTGTGGAGCCCCTCTGGCGAAGTGCAAGCCAGGTGGCCCAGCCCCAGTCCGCGCTCTGTACTGACTTCCATTGCTCTGGTTGGCGACGAGGTGTTCGTTGCCGACGCAGGCACGCAGACGGTGTACCGCTTTTCGCCCGCTGGAGACCTGTCGGGTCGCATCGGCCGCGACCAGCGCGGAGCCGGCGGCTTTGTGGTGCCCAGTCCGTTTTTCGATGTGGCGGCCGGGCCCGAGGGGCTGTTGTATATCGTCAACCCAGGGGCGCTGCGGATCGAAACCCGCACCCGCGACGGCCTGCTGCGGGCCTTTTGGGGTGAGTCGTCGGCCGGCATCGAAGGGTTCTTCGGGTGCTGCAACCCCGCGAACCTGGCGGTGTTGCCCGACGGCCGGCTAGTCACGGCGGAAAAAGGATTGTTGCGCGTCAAGGTGTATACACCGGAAGGCAATTTGGAGAGCGTGGTGGCTGGGCCTCAACAGCTTGAATCTCCCCCTGCGGCATCCGCCGGCTTGGCCGACCACGAATTTACCGCAGTGGACGTGGCCACGGATGCTTACGGCCGGGTAGTGGTCCTGGATCGCAACACAGGTCGAGTGCGCGTGTTCGAGGAGAAACGATGAATCCATCGCCCTACATTTCTGGGAAGGTGGACCGGCGGCAGTTTGTGCAACTGGCCCTGCGAAGCGCGGCTTTGGGAACGCTGGCTACCACCGGCGGCTATCTGGCCCTGCGCAGCACGCCGCCCCCGCGGTGCCCGCGCCGCCGGCCGTGTGCCGAGTGCGGCTGGCGGACCAGTTGCATCTGGTCGGAGACCCCCGGGGCGACGAAGACGATCGGAGGTTAGGCCAGCCATGAGCGACGCTCGTGCCTTTCCACGCCGGGAATTCTTGATCGAAACGGTGCGCTGGACGGGTGCAGCCGCCTTGGCCGGCGTGGCCGGAGCGGCGGCCGGTCGCTCGCAAGCCCCCCAGCCCCATGTGTGGCAGCTCGATCCGGATCTGTGCACCGCCTGCGGCAATTGTGCCACCTACTGCGTGCTGGACATTTCGGCCGTCAAGGCGGTGCAGTTCTTTCCCATGTGTGCGATGTGCGATCCGTGCCCGGGCTATTTCGACTTGGGGCATGTCAATCGCGACACGGGGGCGGAGAACCAGCTTTGTCCGACAGGGGCCATCGTTCGCACCTTAGTGGCCGAGCAGGGCGGCGTGCCCCGCTATGAGTATCCCATAACCGAGGAGTTGTGCATTGGCTGCGGCAAGTGCGTGGCGGGCTGCGCGATGATGAATGGCTCGCTGTACCTCCAGGTGCGGCACGACCGGTGTGTGAACTGCAACCAATGCTCCATCGCGGTGGCCTGCCCCACCCAGGCCTTCCGCCGCGTGCCGGCCGACCAGCCGTATCTGCTCAAGAAGAAGGCCCGCGAGGTGTTGCGGTTGCAATCGGCGCACGGCTAGCGGCACGTAGAGGGTTGCCATGCACACGAGGAATCGGCCGGCGGCGCGTTACGAAGCGACACTCTGGCTCCGCGCGATCGGTCTGGTCTTGGGATTATTCGCCTTGACATGGATGGCATTGGGGGGGGCAAGCGCGCAAGAGCTGCTGTCGCGGCCTGAAATCCCCGGCTACAGCACCCCGGAGGTCATCTATCCCTCACCTCGCCCCCAGTGGCTGGAATACGTGCACGTGGCCGGCTTGGCCGCCATGTTGGCGCTGGCCTCGTATCTGGCGATCTGGCGGCGCTGGCGAGCCGGCTTGTTCATGCTGGCCGTGGTCTCGCTGGTGTGGCTGGGCTTTTGGCGCAGGGGATGCGTGTGCCCCATCGGCTCGATCCAGAACATTACGGCGGGCTTGGCCGACCCCGCTTTTCCCGTCCCTTGGACCGTGGTGCTCATCTTCGCCTTGCCAATCGCCTTTGCCCTGGTATTCGGCCGGGTGTTTTGCGCGGCGGTTTGTCCCCTGGGAGCGGTTCAGGAGTTGGTGGCCATCCGGCCAGTCAAGGTGCCGGCCTGGTTGGAACACACGCTGGGACTGGCCAGATACATCTATCTGGGGCTGGCGGTGGTGTACGCAGCCACGGGGACGGCTTTTATCGTGTGCGAGTACGATCCATTCGTGGGCTTCTTTCGGCTTTCGAGCACCGCGAACATGTTTGTGCTGGGCATGAGCTTCGTGGTGGTGGGGCTTTTCGTGGGCCGGCCTTATTGCCGTTACCTGTGCCCGTATGGGGCCATCTTGGGACTGTGCTCGCGGCTGGCGGCATGGCATGTGCGGATCCCTCCAGGCCAATGCATCAAGTGCCGGCTTTGCGAAGATGCGTGTCCCTACGGGGCCATTCGCGAGCCGACCGTGGAGCCTTCGCCCCGCGAGCGGGCTTGGGGCCGGCGCCGGCTGGCGGCGCTATTGGTTCTGGCGCCAGCGTGGGTCGCTCTCGGGGCGGTGTTGGGAGGGGGCACAGGCCCGGCGCTATCCCGTTTGCATCCCACCGTGCGCCTGGCCGAGGATGTCCGCTTGGCCGAGTCCGGGCAAGCCACGTGGCTTTCGGCTGAAGAGAGCAGCACGGGAGGGAGTTCCCAGATGGCTGGCCCGCTTAAAAACCGCAACGAGGCAGTCGTGGCGTTTCGCAAGTCGGGCCGGCCTGCGTCCGAACTATATGCCGAGGCTGACCAGTTGCACCGCGATTTCCGCGTGGCGGGGACGTGGCTCGGGGCCTGGGTGGGATTGGTGGTGGGGGTGAAGCTCATCTCGCTGGCGGTGCGCCGCCGCCGCACCGAATACGTGACGGATCGCGCGGCGTGCGTGTCGTGCGGCCGCTGTTTCTGGTATTGTCCCGAAGAGCAGATTCGCTTGGGGCTGTACGACGCCCGGCCAGCGGTGGAGGCGCTTTCCGGAGCGCCGCCGGACGCTGCGAAGACTTGAGGATATAATAAGGGTGCCCGCCTTTTGAGGTCCGTCATGCCCGAACCCGCCCCGACGCCTCGACCCCCTTGGCTGGTGCAGACGACACCGGTCCGTGACCGGTGGGCTCAGGCCGCCTCGGGTTGCGTAGCCGTGGCGGTGGTGTTTCTTTTGGCGGTGGCCGCCTTGCTGGGATGGGATTACAGCCGGCGTGTGGCCAGCGACCCTTTGGAAACTCCCGAGTTCCGCCAACTGAAACTCCGTCTGGCCGAAGATCCCCGCAATGAAGCCCTCAAAGAGGAAATCCGGCAACTCGATTTGCGATTACGGGAAGAGTATTTCCGGCAGCGGGCTTTTGTGGCGTGGGGAGTCTGGCTGTTGTTGGGGGGAATGGTGGTGTTCTTGACGGCGGCCAAGGCCGCCACTGCCCTGCGGCGAAGACTGCCGCTGCCCCAGGCGCCGGTCGAGCCTGTGGATCTGGAGTCGGCTCGGTCGCGGGCAGCACGGTGGGCTATCGCCTCCCTGGCCGCCGTCTTTGCCGGGTTGGCCTTGGTGGTTCAGCTCGGCCTCCACAGCCCGCTGGAGTCAGCCGCAACTTCCGGAAGTGTCGAAGTGGCCCTGGGCCAGCGCTCGGCGGGCGAAGTGGGCAGTGCTCCACGCGGCACTCAGGTGGCCGACGGGACCGGAGCCGCCAGTTCCCCGGGCGGACAAGGCGGCCAAGCCAGCCCGGATCAGCCGTCCCCTGCCTCAACGGCCGGAACGGCGGCTGGGCCCACCGCCAGTGCCGGCGGGTCGCCGAGCCCCGGCGCACCATCACCCGGCGTACAGGCCGCTAACGCCGCATTGCCCAGCCCCGAGCAATACGCAAAGAATTGGCCGTGTTTTCGGGGGCCTGGCGGATCGGGTGTTTCCGCCTACACGAATGTCCCCAACCGCTGGGATGGTTCCAGCGGCGAGAACATCGTTTGGAAAGCGCCGGTACCGCTGCCCGGCCACAGCTCGCCCGTCGTGTGGAACGACCGGGTATTCCTCACCGGCGCCACCGAGCAGAAACGCCAGGTGTTCTGCTTTAGCACGCCGGATGGCAAGCTGCTGTGGGCTCAGGAGGTGCCTGCCACGCCGGCCAGCCGAGGCAAGGTCGAGGTCAGCGAGGATACGGGCTTTGCGGCGTCCACGCCAGCCACCGATGGCCAGAGAGTTTACGCCATCTTCGCCAACGGCGATCTGGCCGCCTACGACTTCCAGGGACGATTGGTATGGGCCCGCAGCCTGGGGATTCCCAAGAACCAGTATGGGCACGCCTCGTCGCTGGTTACCTGGCAAGACCGGGTGATCGTGCAATTCGATCAGGGCACAGCCCGCGACAAGCTTTCGCGGCTGATGGCCCTGGAGGGAGCCACGGGCAAGACCATCTGGGAAACCCCGCGCCCGGTGCCGAACTCGTGGGCCTCGCCCATCGTGGCCCAAACCGCCGCCGGCCCGCAGATCATCACTTGCGGCGACCCCTGGGTCATCGCCTACCAGCCCTCCGACGGCACGGAAATCTGGCGGGCCAACTGCCTCCGCCAGGATGTAGGGCCTTCGCCTACCTCCCGCGATAGCGTGGTGTACGTAGCCAACCAGTTTCCTCAGGTGTCGGCCATTCGCACCGATGGCCGGGGCGATGTTACCGCCACAGGCCTGCTTTGGATGGGCGAAGACGGACTTCCCGACATTTGCAGCCCGCTGGCCACCCCGGAGTATCTGTTGCTCCTGGCGTCTTCGGGCACGCTGACCTGCTATCGGCGGACGGATGGGAAGAAACTGTGGGAACACGATTTCGAGACCAACTTCAAATCGTCGCCCAGCCTGGTGGGGTCCACGGTGTATGTCATCAGCGAAGAGGGCAAAGGCTGGGTGGTGCAACCCGGTCCCGATGGTGTCAAACCTTTGGCCGAATCCAACCTGGGCGAGCCTTGCGTTACCAGCCCCGCGTTCCAGGACGGCCGGATTTACCTCCGTGGCCAGACTCACCTGTTTTGCATCGGCACGAAATGACCCGCTTTCCGAACTCACCCGCGATGTGATCTGAACCATGGTGCACCGCTGCCGCTGGTCAGAAAGCCAAGCAAGTAGCCCCAGCGTCGCTCGCCAATCGCGGGCCATCGACCTGGGCTTCGTCGATCGCACGGTGGAGCAGATCGGGCGCACGGCCGATGCACTCATTCCCATCCTCCAGGCCCTCCAGCAGCACTACCACTATTTGCCGCAAGAGGCACTGGAGCGGGTGTGCCAGTTGACGGAGATCACGCCGGCGGCCATCACGGGTGTCGCGTCGTTTTACGACCAGTTCCGCTTCCAGCCCGTGGGCGAGCACATTATCAGCGTCTGTCACGGCACCGCGTGCCACGTGAAGGGGGCGGCGCTGGTGCACGATGCCTTAGCCCGCCACCTGGGTTTGGTAGATGGCGAGGATACCGATCGGCAAGGCCGATTCACGGTGCAGCGTGTGGCGTGTCTGGGATGCTGCACGCTGGCCCCGGTGATCCAGATCGACAACATTCCTTACGGGCGCATGACGCCGGCCAGAGTACCCGAGGTGCTGGCCGACTTCCTGCGCCATCACACCAATGGCCAGGCCAAACCCCTGCCGCGGTCCCGGCCGGCCGGGCGCCCCGTAACCGAGGTTCGAGTGGGGCTGGGTTCGTGCTGCGTGGCCCAGGGGAGCCGCCGTGTGCTGGATACACTGGACCAGACGCTTCGCACCATCGGGGCCGACGCCGTGGTCAAACGGGTGGGGTGCGTGGGCATGTGCTATCAGACGCCGCTGGTGGAGATCGTGCCGCCGGAAGGACAGCCGCCGCGGTTTTTTGCGCGCGTCACGCCCGACGCGGTGCCGGCGCTGGTACTTTCGGAGTTTCGCCCACGCGGGTGGCTGCGGCGGGCAGGCGCGGCGCTGAGCCGCCTTTTAGACCGGTGGTTCAGCGACGAGCCGGACGAGGTCGTCGCCCGGTTTGCCATCGACGTTCGCGACCCGCCGGTGTGCGCGTTTCTCGGCAGGCAGCGGCGGATTGCCACCGAGCACTCCGGCGAGTTGGACCCTACCGACTTGGACGAGTATCTCCGGCATGGCGGTTTTCAGGCTTTGCGGCGTTGTCTTGGGGAACTTGCGCCGGAGCAGATCATCGCCGAGATTCAGGCCAGCGGGTTGCGGGGCCGCGGTGGCGCCGGATTCCCTACGGGCTTGAAGTGGGCGCGGGTGCGTGCTGCCCCGGATCAGCCGAAATACATCATCTGCAACGGCGACGAAGGAGACCCCGGGGCGTTCATGGACCGCATGATCCTCGAATCGTTCCCTTACCGAGTGATCGAGGGGATGGCGATTGCCGCCTATGCGGTCGGGGCCCACGAAGGGTACTTTTACATCCGGGCCGAGTACCCTCTGGCCGTCCAACGAGTGCGCGAAGCCCTTGCCCGCTGCGAGGAAGCGGGCTGGCTGGGCGACTCGGTGGGGGGCAGCGGCTTCCGCCTGCGGCTGGCCATCAAAGAAGGGGCTGGCGCGTTCGTCTGCGGCGAGGAGACGGCTTTGATCGCCTCGATCGAGGGGCGCCGAGGGATGCCCCGGCTGCGGCCGCCGTATCCTGCGGAGCGCGGCCTGTGGGACAAACCCACCCTGATCAACAACGTAGAGACCCTGGCTGTAGTCCCTTGGATTTTCCGCCACTCGGCCCGCCAGTTCGCCGCTTTGGGCACGGAAAAAAGCAAGGGCACCAAGGTGTTCGCCCTGGCCGGCAAGGTCCGCCGCGGGGGCCTGATTGAAGTTCCCATGGGCATCACCTTGCGCGAAATCGTCGAGGAAATCGGCGGCGGCGTGCCCCCCGGCCGCACGCTCAAAGCCATTCAAGTGGGCGGTCCGTCGGGCGGCTGTGTGCCGGCCGAACTGGCCGATACCCCCGTCGATTATGAAGCCCTCACCGCCGTCGGCGCCATCATGGGGTCCGGCGGTCTGGTGGTGCTGGACGATTCGGACTGCATGGTCGATATCGCCCGGTATTTCCTGCGATTCACCCAGGACCAGTCGTGCGGCAAATGCACCTTCTGCCGCATCGGTACGCGACGCATGTTGGATATCCTCGACCGCATTGCCACCGGGCATGGCAAACGGGGCGACCTGGAAGAGTTGGAGTCGCTCGGCCGGGCGGTGGGGTCGGCCAGCCTCTGCGGCCTGGGTAAGACCGCCCCCAACCCCGTCCTTTCCACTCTCCGATACTTCCGCCACGAGTACGAAGCCCACCTCCAAGGCCGTTGCCCCGCCCGCAAGTGCAAGGACTTGATCCACTACCGCATCACCGACCAGTGTCTGGGATGCACGCTGTGCGCCCAGCATTGCCCGGTCAACGCTATTCCTATGACTCCTTATCGCCGCCACGTCATCGACGACGCCACGTGCACCCGCTGCGACACCTGCCGCGAAGTGTGCCCCGTCCAAGCCGTCGTGGTGGAGTGAGCTTGCAGGAGCCGCCATGCCAACTCTGACCATCGACGGGCAGTCAGTGGAAGTTCCGCCAGGCACCAGCGTGCTGGGCGCCGCGCGCCTGCTCGGGATCGACATCCCTACGTTGTGCTATCTCGAGGGTTACGAACCCTCGACCTCGTGCCAGATTTGCATGGTCAAACTCCGCAATCCCGATCGCCTGGTACCCTCGTGCGGCACCATGGCCGCCGACGGCATGGTGGTCGAAAGCCAGACCGAAGAGCTGTTTCACATCCGGCGCACGGCCCTGGAACTCCTTTTGAGCGACCACGTGGGCGACTGCCTGGCCCCGTGTCAGTTCGCCTGCCCCGCGCATATGGATATCCCCCTGATGCTTCGGGAGATTACCGAGCAGAAGCTGCGCGAGGCCATTGTTACGGTCAAGGAGACGATCGCCCTGCCGGCGGTCCTGGGCCGCGTGTGCCCCAAGCCCTGCGAAAAAGGCTGTCACCGGGCCGATGCCAACGGTGCCGTGGCGGTGTGCGGGCTTAAGCGATTTGTGGCCGACGTGGACTTGGCATCCGGCCAGCCGTACTTGCCCCCGTGCGATCCCCCCAGCGGCAAGAGCGTGGCGATCGTGGGGGCGGGCCCCACGGGCCTGTCGGCCGCCTATTACCTCCGCCGGCGCGGGCACGCGGTGACGGTGTTCGACGACCAGCCGCACCCAGGGGGGCGGCTCCGCCACGAGACCACGCCTCAGGAGCTGCCGCGAGACGTGCTCGATGCCGAGATCGCCACCATCCTGGCGCTGGGTATCGACCTGCGACCAAATATACAAATTGGACGGGACATTACGCTGGAGGAACTCCGCGCGCAGTTCGACGCGGTACTCCTGGCCTGCGGCAGTAGCGGCAAGAAGAACGCCGCTGCGTGGGGGCTGCCGGCCGGGCCGCACGGCATCACGGTCGATCGCGACACCTACGCCACCCCGGTGCCCGGTGTTTTCGCAGCCGGTAACGCCATCCGCCATAAAGGGCTGGTGGTGCGGAGCGTGGCCGACGGCCACGAGGCCGCGCTGGCCATCGACCACTTTCTGCGTGCCGGCACTCCGGCCGCCCATCCCAAGCCATTCTCGGTTCGGATTGGCCGGCTCCACGAAGAGGAAATCGCGCATCTGGCCAGTTCGTCCGCCTATGTGCCTCGCCAGGAAATCCCCGAGGAAGTGGCCGCCGATTTGGCTGCCCGGCAAGCAGCACGCTGCCTGCACTGCGATTGCCGCAGTGTGACCACCTGCAAACTCCGCCGCTACGCCGCCCAGTACGGTGCAGACCCCGGCCGCTTCCGCGGCGAGCGCAAACGCGCCGAACGGCTGGAGCACGGCCAAGTGATCTATGAACCTGCCAAATGCATCCAGTGCGGCTTGTGCATCCAGATTGCCCAGCGGGCCGGCGAGCCCCTGGGGTTGACCTTCGTCGGCCGGGGGTTTGACGTGCGGGTAGGCGTGCCCTTCGATCATACCCTGGAGCAGGCTTTGACCAAGGTCGCGCGCCAATGCGTCGAGGCCTGCCCCACCGCCGCTTTGAGCATGAAGGACGGGTCGCCCGTGCTCGTGCCCCTTTTTTACCACACCTAAAAGGCCACGAATTTGCACCCGCCGTAGGCCAAACACAACCAGTTTATCACGGTGCGTGAGCTTGTCTGCCGCCGAAGGCATCCACTCTATGCTCTCGTTTACGGGATTCCCGTGGCACCTTGGCGCGCCGGCTGGACGTGGTACGCTGGGGCACAAAGCGAGGCTCCAGTGATATTTGCCGACCAAATCCGAACCTCCGCGAGGTCGCCATGTGCCGTGCATGTATCTGGATTGGCTATACGGTGCTGCTATGGGGAATGGAAACGCTGGGGACCATGCGGTCTGCCTGGGGAACCGAGGCTGTGCGCTATCAGGCCTTGAAGCCCCCTCCACCCCAATCGGGTAGCACTTGGGCCGTACTCGACCGCGATGGAGCCAACCGCAAGGTGGAGCCCTACCTTTCGTCCCTGGCTGGGGGCGAAACCGGCACGGGAGTTATTAGCTCGCCTGTGTTCCGCATCGAGGGGGATACGATCCGAATAACAGTGTGTGGACACGACGGCCCGGGCGGCGGCCAGAAAAAGAACTTCGTGGCTTTGGTCGATGCCCGCAAAGGACAGGTCCTGCGGCAAACACCCGCCCCCGGTTCCGACGCGATGCAAGAGGTCGTCTGGCAGGTAAGCGACTTGCGCGGCCGCGAGGTGCGGATCGAGGTACACGACGGCCATTCCGGCACCGGGTTTGCATGGATCGGGGTGGGGCGAATCGAGGCAGGTCCGTTTTCCGTCGATTTTCGCCGCGGCATGCCCGCCGCCTGGATCGCACAATCCGACCCGGCAACCAGGCCAGTGGCGGAAGTCCTTGCTGGGCCCATTCCTTTCCGACGCTACCAGGGCCAGTACAGCCTCATTCCGGACTCCGGAGTGCTGGAACTGCCCTGCGGCTTTTCGGCTCAGTACCTGTTTTTCCTCGGTGGTACCGTGGCCGAAGGCAAGCCACTGGAACAGTATGGCCAGATCGAACTGGTCTATCGCGACGGCACGCGCGAGGTATTCCCTTTGATATACGGGTTTACGTTGGATCGCGGAGGGAAGATGCTCAGCCGGTCGAAGGCCCTCTACCTGCGCCCTACGGCCGACCCGTTCCAGCATTATCTGGTGATTGCCCCACGGCAGCAGGCGATCGAGAAAATCGTGATCCGCCGCGCGCCGGGCAAAGACGTCATCCCCCGCATCAGCGCGGTAACCTGTCAGACCGCGGCCGAAAGTCCCAACCTGGAGCCGCTTCCTTCGATGCCCTGCCCGCCCGACGAGGCTGCGTGGATAGCGGGGCACGCATTGCGGCCTGGCCAGCCGGAGTTGGCCGGTATCCTTTCTGAAATCCGGCGCGTGCATAAGTTGCCGCCCGAGTGATGTCGCATGCAAGAGCCGGCCTGGGCCGTTGTGGGGGGCCGCGGCTTGGCCCTGCTTTGCAACCCAGGAACGAGTCGCCCAACGCCAAGGGCCTTGGCCCGCCGATTGGTTGGTCTCCACGCCGCAAGCCCCGCGGTTTTGTCAAGGCATGGGGCAAGCCTCGGCATATGGCTTTAACGCAAGTCTGGTCGGCCGCGAGCGTTTTGCCGCGCTTGGCGTTGGAACTCGCGGAACAGGCGCTCGAGTTCCGGGCGGCAGCCCCCGCAGCCCGTCCCTGCCCTGAGGCACTCGCTGATCTGGCTGGCTCGCCGCGGCTTGTGCAGCTTCAAGAACGCCAGTACCTTGCGCAGGGGGACCTGAAAGCACTGGCAAACCAGATCATCGGGACTCATGGGCGACACCCCCGTCTTGAACAGGGGCAGAGGACCTCGGGGGTTGCGAGCCCTCGGGGGCCAGGAGGCATTCGATGTTCTGCAGGTGGGCTTCCAGGGTGCGGATAATCTCGTCCAATAGCGTCCGCTCGGGCGCAGCATCACCCAGTTGCGAGGTCAAGCAGCGGACCGCAGCCAAATCGCTTTGCCGGGCCGAAAAAACCCTCCCCAGCACGTATCGGGCCGAAATATCGTGCAACGCCGTATATTCCGGCGGAAAGACCCCTGGGGCAGGCCGGCCCCCGGCCCGGCGAATGACCTCTGCCAACCGCTGTGCCAGATGCTGATCGTCCGCGGCTAGGCGCTGGAGCATCTCGGCCGCCTCCTCCTCGCCGGGACCAATCCACAGCCGCACCTGGCTGGCGTACACCGGCAGCGACGTGCTCAGCCTGCGGAAGAGTTGATTCAATACCGCAATCCGATCGGGCGGCGTCATGGTACGAGCGAGCGGGCAGCGGACTGGGCCCAGGGGAACGGTCCCCACCACACGAATAGCACCACCAGCGGCACAGTCATGGCCAGGCAAAACAGGCCGGCCGGCGAAGCCAAAGGCACCGCTCGACTTCCGGCCGGACTGTCTGGGCCTGCGACCAAACCGGCCGGCTCCGGTTCGAAAGCCATCACGCGGACCACGCGGAGGTAGTAGAACAGACTCAACACCGTGTTGAGGACCCCCACGATCAACAGGCCCAAGAGCTGGGCATCCAAGAGCGAGGCGAAGATGGCAAATTTGGCCGAAAAACCCGCCAGCGGCGGCAGCCCCACCAGGCTGAACAAGATGATCGCCATGCATACCACCAACCCTGGCGATCGCCGCACCAGACCGGCGTAGTCGCGGATTTCCTCGCTGCCCAAGGCGTTGCGCAAAAATGCAGTAACGCCGAAGGCCCCGAGATTCATGAACAGATAGATGGCGGTGTAAAAGGCCAAGCCGGCCACCGCGGCGCGCGCGGCTTCGGGCTGGCGGAGGGCGGCCACGGCCGCCACCACGGGCATCATCAAGTACCCGGCATGGGCGATCGTCGAATACGCCAGCAGCCGCTTCATGTTGGTCTGTCCGTACGCCGCCAGATTGCCGAACGTGCAGGTCACGGCCGACAACAGCATCACCACCCCCACCAACAGCGTCGGCTCGACCCGGCCGAACGCTAGCGCCAATCGCGCCAGCAGCCCCAGCGCGGCCGCTTTGGACGCCACCGAAAGAAACGCGCCCACCTCGGCCACCGCCCCCTCGAACACGTCGGGCGTCCAAAAGTGGAACGGCACTGCCGAAAGTTTGAACGCCAGTCCCACCAGCATCATCAAGGCCCCCAGGACCAGCACAGCCTGATAGGTGCCACTCTGGGAGGCCGTCAGCTCGGCCAGCTGCTGCACCATGGTCGGCACGTGGGCCGATCCCAGCACCCCCGCCACCAAGCTGATTCCGTAGAGCATGACGCCGGCGGTGCCCGCCCCAAAGACCGCGAACTTCAAGGCGGCCTCGCTGCTGGTCCGGCGGTGCTTGAGGATGCCCGAAAGCACATAGGAGGGCACGCTGGCCATCTCCATGCCCAAGAACACGGTCATCATGTGGTTAGCGGCCACCATCACGCACATGCCTAGGGCCGCCCCAAGCAGCAGCACGAAAAACTCGGTCTGGTCCTCTCCGGTCACTACCCGCGACAAGCGGACAAACACCACCACCAGCGCCACGCACAGCAGCACCAGGCTCCGCATGTACAGCGCAAAGCCGTCGTCGACCAACATGCCGCCAAAGAACTCTTGGCCCGCAAACCCCCTCTGCAAATGCGCCCAAGGAGCCGCCAAGGCCAAGGCGACCAACGCACCCGCAAGCGCCAGCCACCACACAGCCACACGCCGGCCGGTATCGCACGTCTTGACCACCAGGATCGCCACGATGGTGGCGCACAATGCCAGCTCCGCCCGGAAAGCCCACAGCGACACCCGCAGCGTATCGTCCCACAGGTGATCGACCAGGTCGTAGAAGCTCACGGCTGGTGCACCTCCTGATCGCCTGCCGGAGCGTCTGCGACCCGCCCCGCCCGGGCGCCCTCATGGCCGTAGGAAGCGTCGGCGGCCAGCGCCCCTCCCAGACGCGGCTCCCTCTGGGGGTCACGCCAGGCGCCGGGGAGGGTGGCGTCGCGCGATTTCCCATCGTGCACTTCCCGCGTCCAGCGCGCCAGGTCTTCCACGGTTGCGTTGATGGTCGGTGTCATGTAATTCAGAAGGGCCGGAGGATACACGCCAAAGAGGATCGCAAAGGCCAGCAGAGGGGCCACGATGGCGATTTCCCGCGGCGTGGCCGGTGTAAGAGCCTCGGCATGCGGGCCCTTGTATTCAGGCCCCAAATACACGCGCTGGATGGTCCAGAGGATGTAGCCCGCGGTCAGGATGACCACCGAGGCAGCCACCACGGCCAGCGCGCGGCTGTAGTTCCATGCCGAAAGCACCACCAGCACTTCGCCGATGAACCCGCACAGGCCAGGCAGTCCCAGGGCGGCAAAGAAGATTCCGACGGCCAGGCCGCTGTACACCGGCATGCGCAAAAACAACCCGCCGAACTGGTCCAGATCCCGGTGATGCACGCGGTCGTACACCACGCCGACCAAAAAGAACATGCCGGCGCTGGACAGCCCGTGGGCGATCATCTGGAACATGGCGCCGCTTACGCCCATTTTCCAATAGTCGGCCAGGTAGCCCGAACCGGCCGTGGCGGTCCAGACCCCGATGCCCAGCACCACGTAGCCCATATGGCTCACCGAGCTGTAGGCCACCAGGCGTTTGAAGTCCTTTTGGGCCATGGCCGCCAGCGCCCCGTACACCATGCTCACCACGCCCAGCCCCACCACCAGCCACGCCAACTCATAGGCGGCCGCCGGGCAGATAGGATAGCAGATCCGGAGGATACCGTAGCCGCCCATCTTCAATAGCACGCCGGCCAGGATCATCGAGATGGGTGTGGGGGCTTCCACGTGCGCATCGGGCAGCCAGGTGTGGATGGGTACCGAAGGCACCTTTACCAGGAAGCCCAACAACAAAAGCAGGAACGCCCACCACTGGACGGATTTGCCCCACAGTAGTTCGCGGTCGAAGGGCGAGTGGGGCACCTGGCCGAGCTTGGCCAGGGCCAGCAGGTTGAAAGTGTGTTCGGCCCCGGGGGTACGGGCGGCAGCTTCCACCTGGCTGGGGTTCAGGCCGGCGGCTGCCAACTCCTGCGCCGGCAACCCCGCCAGCCGCCCCAGGTCGCTGGTGAAGTACAGCATCAGCAAAGCCACCAGCATAAGCACGCTGCCCACGAGGGTGAACAGGAAGAACTTGATGGCTGCGTATTCCCTGCGGGGCCCGCCCCAGATGCCGATCAGGAAGTACATCGGCAAGAGCATCACTTCCCAGAACACGTAGAACAAAAAGAAGTCCAAAGCCAGAAACACCCCCAGCATGCCCGTCTCCAGCAGCAGAAACAAAATGCAGTAGGCCCGCACGTGCCGGGCGATGTTCCAGCTTGCCGCCATGGCCAGCAAGCTCAAAAACGAAGTCAACAGCACCAGCGGAAAGCTGATGCCGTCCAGCCCCATGGCATAGTCCACGTTGAACGAGCGGATCCAGGGGATGCGGAAGGCCAACTGCATCTCGGCCCGGCCCAGGTCAAAACGCGTTGGATCGCCGCTGGCTCCGCGGGGAATCGCGATCCACAGGGTGAGGATGAACACCGCGGCGGTAACCGCCAGCGTAAACCGCTTGACCGTTTCGTCCCGGCCGGCGGGCATCAGGCCCACCACCAGTGCCCCCAGGGCCGGAAGAAAGACGATGGCACTCAGCAACCACGCAGGAGAGTCCATACTCAACAGTTTTACTGCTCAGGGTTGGTGACGGGCGTTGTGTACGGTATCAGGGGCATATCCAGCGTGAAGGCCGTTTGGGCGGTGACCTGCGCGGGTGGGATGGGATCATGGGATTCCCAAGACCAGCGTCCAGACGAAATTCACCAGCACGAATAAGGCCACGGTGCCCAGGCCGAGGAACATCACATACTGCCGGACCTGGCCCGTCTGGATGGCCCGCAAGGCCAGCCCCGCACGATACGTCCCCTGGGCGATGCGGTTGACCAGGCCATCGACGAACAGCCGGTCCAGCCAATCGTCGGCCACCGAAACGAGGCGTACCAGGCCGGCCAGCCCGTGGGCCAAGCCGTCGATGACCTTGCGATCTATAAAGGCCGCCAGCCGTGCCAGGGCCAACGCCGGCCGCACGAAGCATGCCTGGTACAGCTCGTCGAAATACCATTTGTGCCACAGGAAGTCGTAAAGCGGGGCCAGGGTGCGGCGGACGTCGGCCGGATCTAGCGCTCGCACACCGTAGAACACTACCGCGACGCCGAACCCGGCCAGGGCGGTGAGCATGGCGATCCACGTAGCCGGCCCGTGGACTTCCGCGGCGTGGGAGAGGTGTTCGGGGGGCATGACCAGCCCCGGCAGAAATCCGGCGCCCATCGCGCCTTCGGCCGTCCCGGCTGGCCGCGCCTGCTCCAACAGCTCCGTCACTCCGAATATAGGCCAGCCTAGCGCCACGGCTGCCACAGCCAGCACCACCAGCGGCACGTACATTACCGGCGGCGATTCGTGCGCATGTTCGAAGCGGTGCGCATCCCGCGGCTGGCCCGTAAAGGTCATGAACCACAAGCGGAACATGTAATAGGCGGTCAACGCGGCTCCACCCGCCGCCACGAAAAACAGCCATCCCAGCCGGGGATTCACCTGCCGGAACAAGAACGCCTGGGCCAGGATCGCGTCTTTCGAATAATACCCGCTCAGCCCGATGACAAACGGCACGCCGGCCCCGGCGATCGCCAGGCACCCCACGAGCATGGTCCAGGCGGTCCAAGGCATTTTGCGGAGCAGCCCGCCCATTTCCGGCATCTCGTTGGTGCCCGTGGCGTGGATCACCGAACCCGCGCACAAGAACAGCAGGGCCTTGAAGAAAGCATGCGTCAACAGATGGAACAATCCCGCCAGCCATCCCCCCAGCCCCAGGGCGAACATCATATACCCTAGTTGGCTCACCGTAGAGTAGGCCAGCACGCGCTTGATGTCGGTGGCCACCAGGGCGATGGTCGCCGCCAGAAACAGCGTGATGCACCCCACCAGCGCGATCACTAGCAGCACTTCCGGCGTGAAGACGGGGTAGAATCGCCCTACCAGATACACGCCGGCGGCCACCATGGTGGCTGCGTGGATCAGGGCACTGACCGGCGTAGGGCCTTCCATGGCGTCGGGAAGCCACACGTGCAACGGGAACTGAGCGCTTTTGCCCACGCAGCCGCAGAAAATGCCCAGGCCCGCGATCACCAACAGGCTGTAGCCCCACCCCGCCGACCGCCAGGGTCCCAGGGCCGCCCGGATGCGGGCCTCGGCCTCCTGCGGATTGCTGGTTTGGCGGTAAATCTCCGCCACTTGCGAGGCGGCCGCCGCCCGAACGAAGCCCTCGGGCACCCACAGCGCGTGACCGGTGCTGGCCGGCCGCACCTGGCTGAAGATACCCGGCCGCACCCGGCCCGCTTCATCCGTCGTATCGCCGAAGGCGAGCGTGCCCAGCCCGCCCCACAACGCCATCAGGCCCACAATCATCCCGAAATCGCCGACCCGGTTGACGATGAAAGCCTTATTGGCCGCATGAGAAGCGCTTTGCCGTTCGCGGTAGAACCCAATGAGCAGATACGAACAGATGCCCACCAATTCCCAAAACACGAACACCATCAGCACGTTGCCCGCAATCACCAGGCCCAGCATGCTGAAGCAGAACAACGACAGATACTGGTAGAACCGCACGAAGCGTCCCGGCCGGCGCAGCGGCTGCCCGGTCGAGAGCGGAGCCAGCGCGTCGGTCACCTCGTGCAGCTCTTCATGCATGTAGCCGAACGAATATACGTGGATGCACGTGGCCACCAGCGTGACCATGGTGAACATGGCGACGGTCAAGGCGTCGATGTAATAGCCCACGCCGAGTTGCAGCGAGCCGAACTGGGCCAGCGTGTACCACTGGCCTGTCACAGGGGCGATGGTCGCCGAGTGTGTGCCGGTCCCATGCCCGTCTCCGGCCAACGGATGCTCCCCCAACCAGATGCCCAGGGCCAGGGCCGAAAGCACGAAGCCCAGCCCGATGGCGCCGGTGGCGAGGAATCCGGCGCCGCGGCCATGGCGCCCCATGCGCGGTCCGAAGAACACGATGGCCGCGAACGAGGCCAGCGGCGCCAGCCACGCCCCTCCCAACAGCAGCGGCAGAACTCGAGCCAACTCCATCGGCCGCCTTCACCCTTTCAACTGATCCGCTTCGTCCACGTCGATGGTGGCGTGGGTGTTGTAGTAGTTCAGGGCGATGGCCAAGGCCACGGCCGCCTCGGCGGCGGCCAGCACGATCACAAACAGCGCCATGGCCTGGCCGTCCAGCCCCAGGGCCAGCCGGCTATCGGCCCGCAGGAACCGGCTGCCCAGCGCTACAAAATTCAGGTTGGCGCCGTTGAGCACCAGCTCGATGCCCATCAGCACGCCCACGGCATTCCGCTTGACGGCCATGCACACCACCCCGCAGGCGAATAGGACTGCACCCACCACCAAGTAATGCACCAAGCCCACAGGTTGACCAAGAAGATTCATTGCGGAGCCTCCTCTAGGGGCCGCGCCGGGGCCGCTGCCGAGAGCCTTCGCCGGGCGCGGGCCAAATACGCCGCCCCCACCAGCACAACGACCAAATGGACCGAAACGATCTCGAAGGGCAGCAGGTAGCCGGCGAGCCCCGAGGACGACTCCGCTGCGGGGCGGTCAGCCATTCGCTCCACGCGGACGCCCACCATGGCCAGCCCCAGGGGACCTGCGGTCGGCTCTGCGGCAGGCGGCAGTGCTCCAGCCGCTGCCGCCGAGGACTGCCAGGGCGGCACACTGAACGCGGTCTGCAACAGCACCGCCAACAGCAGGGCCCCCACCACGGCCGCCAGCACCCACTGGCCACCGCTGGTTTGCATGTCCACCCACGGTCGCCTTGCGGTGAGCATGACGCCGAAGACCAACAGCACTACGGTGCCCCCCACATAGATCATCAACTGCATCGCGCCGAGGAAATCGGCCCCTGCCAGGAAAAACAGGCCCGACACCGCTCCCAGCGACAAGATCAAGTAGAACGCCATGCGCACGATGTTGTTCGAAAACACCACCGCCAGCGCGAACCCGCAGGCCATGATGGCCATGAGCCAGAAGAAAAAGCTGTGCCAGTGGACGGCCATGCTAGCGCCCTCCCTCGGCCAGTGCCGTTCGGCCAGCCACCGCGGGAGGCGAGCCGGCCGCCTCAGTGGCCGCCGCGCCGGGCCCCAACAGTTGGCTTGTCACCCCTGCCGGGAAAGCATACAGCCAAACCGCCGCCCCCAGGAACATCGCCGCCGAAAGCGGCAGGCAGTATTTCAGGCACATGGTCATGACCTGATCGATCCGCAGGCGCGGCAGCGTCCAGCGGAGCCAGATCATCGTCGCCACCCCCAGGTAGCCCTTCACCAGAAAAACCCCAGCACCTGCCAACTGGGCCACGAATATCGCCAGCGGATGCCCCGCCGGTATTCCCAGTACCGCGTAGACTCCGGCCACCAGCGGCAACGGCCCGTGCCAGGCCCCCAAAAACAAGATCGCCGCCAGGAAACTTACGGCGAGCATCGAGGCATACTCGGCCATAAAGAACACGCTCCAGCGGAAACCGGAGTATTCGGTCATGAAGCCGGCCACCAACTCGCTCTCCGCCTCGGGCAGATCGAACGGTGCCCGGTTCACGCTGGCTACCGCACAAGTGAAATACACGAAGAACGCCGCGAAGGTAAACGGATCGTGGAACACGAGCCAGTTCCAGAAGCCGCCGGCCTGGAGGTCCCCGATCGTTACGGGGTCGATCGACCCGGCGACCATCACCGGCACTACCGCCGACAGCGCCAGCGGCACCTCGTAGCTGACGACCTGCGCCGCCTCGCGCATGGCCCCAAAGAGCGACCACTTGGACCCCGAAGCATAGCCGGCCAGCACCACCCCTAGCACTTCGAGGCCTGCCACGGCCAGGACGAAAAACACCCCCGCATCCAGCCGTAACGCCACCCAGCCGCTGGCCACCGGCAGGGCCACAAACACCGTAAACGCGGCACAAAAACTCACATACGGGGCCGCGCGGAAAAGCACGCGGTCGGCCGCCGCCGGAATCAGGTCTTCTTTCATCAGCAGCTTCAGACCATCGGCCACGGGCTGGAGCCAGCCGAACCGGCCACCCACCCTCGTCGGCCCCAGACGATCCTGGATGCGCGCCGACTCTTTCCGCTCCAACCACGTGAAAAACGCCACCGAGATCATCACCACGGTCAGGACGAGCACCACCTGCACCAGGGCCCACAGGGTCCCGGCCAGCCACACCGAACCGAGGTACTGCGCAAGGAAATCCACCACCGAAGTCAACGTCCCTCAGTCGCTGGTCTTCTCAGGGAATGGCTTGCAGGTCGTCCCACCTTTTTTGCGGGTCCAGTTGCTTTACCGGTCCACTTCGCCCAGCACGATGTCCAGCGAGCCGAGGATTGCCGGCACATCGGCGACCAGGCAGCCGCGGCACAATTCGGAAAGGACCGAGAGGTTGCAGAAGCTGCTTGATCGCGCCCGGCAGCGCCGGGGCACCGGCGTGCCGTCGCCCACCACCAAAAAGCCCATCTGCCCTTTGGGAGCCTCGGTCTCCAAATAGGCCTCGGCCTTGGGAAGCTTCTGGCTTTGCTTGATCGGTTCGCCCACGGGCCCTCGCGCCCGGCTGTACTTTTCGATCGCCTGCCGGACCAGCCCCACCGATTGCACCACCTCGAGCATCCGCACATAGAACCGGTGCCACGAATCGCCCAGCACCGCCCCCTTGGGTACCGGCGGATACGGATGGTCCTGAGGATAACGCCCATCGGTTTGGGCGATCACTTCCCAGCGGTAGCCTTCGTACATGCGGGTGTAAATGGGTTCGCCGTCGCGCCGCAGGTCCCAGTTCACGCCGCTGCCGCGAAGCACCGGCCCCGAACAACCGTACTGGATGGCCGTCTCGGCCGGCAATATCCCAATGCCCGCCGTCCGGCGAATGAACACCGCCTGGCTGGTCAGCAACACGTGCAATTCGTCAATGACCGGCTCGAACTGGTCCAGAAAAGACTCGCACTTCTGAAGCCAGCCGGGGGGCAGATCGGCCGTCACCCCTCCCACCGTAATGTAGCTGTAGGTGAGGCGGGCACCGCAAACCAGCTCGAACAAGTCCAGGATCCGCTCGCGTTCGCGGAAACAGTACATAAACGGGGTAAAACTGCCCAGGTCCAGCCCATAGGTGCCCGCCGCCACCAAATGGCTGGCTATGCGGTTCAGTTCGGCGATCAACACCCGCAGGTGCCGCCCCTTTTCGGGCACCTCGATCTGCAAGAGCTTCTCCACCGCCAGGGCAAAGCCCAGGTTCATATTCATGCCGGCCAGGTAGTCCATGCGGTCGGTGTAGGGGATCCACTGCCGAGCCGTGACGTTTTCGCCGATCTTCTCCGCGCAGCGGTGCAGATACCCGATATGGGGCGTTACCTCCAGCACCACCTCGCCGTCGGTCCGCAGGACCAGACGGAGCACCCCATGGGTGCTGGGATGCTGGGGGCCCATGTTCACCAGTATTTCGTCGGTGCGGACATCGAACTCCGCAACCTCGACCGGCTTGCCCTGGCTGGCAAGCGGCGCCGAGGGGCGGTCGGCCTCCGGGCCCCCCGCTTGGCCGACAGTCGCTTGCGGCCCAGCGATTGTCTCACTGCGGACTTCCGCCCCGAGAGGTACCTCCGGGCTCGGCGCCCGGCGGACATCGGTACTGGCGCCTTCTAAGGCCATGCAAACTACCTTCCCCGGATGCCGTGGTATTCCAACGGCATCACGTAATCTTTGCGCAACGGGTGCCCTTCCCAGTCTTCGGGACACAAGATTCGCCGCAGGTCGGGATGCCCCACGAACCGCACCCCCATCAGATCGAACACCTCGCGCTCATGCCACAATGCCGTGCGCCACACCGTGCTGACCGTGGGCACCTCGGGCAACTGGCCCGGCACGTCGTCTTTCCACCGCGGCAGAATCACTTTCAGCACGATCCGGTGCCGATGGACCATACTGGTCAAATGATACAGAAGTTCGAGGTGCGGCGGGCCCTCGAGTTTCTTCTTGGGATCGGTCTCCAGGTAGTCCACGCCGCTAATGCAGTTCAGATAGTCGAAGCGCAGTGCCGGCTCGTCCCGGAGGAAGAGGCCCACCTCCGCAATCGCCGAGGGAGAAACCTCGATCCACGGGTCGATCGCCTGAAGGTTCGAACCGGTAATGGCCGGGCCAAAGCGGGCGGTCATTCGATCGAGGATCGCTGTCGCATCCATGGCACACTCCTACGCAGTCGGCAGGTTGGCATAGGCTCGACTGGGCTGCGCAGCCCCCTGGCCGGTGGCTCGGACCCAGTTCAAATCCCCTTCCTTCCAAATGTAAGCGAAGCCCACCAGTAGGACGCCGAAGAAAACGGCGATATCGGCCAAGGCCATGGCCGCCAGTCGCGAACAACTTGCCGCCAGACGGCCCGCGGTTGGGGCCCCTTTCGGAGGCGAAGCATCGGCGGGCCGGCTGGCTGCGCCGCGCAGGGCCGACGCCGGCACCCCCAAAGCCGTGAGCCCGCCTCCTGCCGGGACGCCGCTTCCCTGGGCCCCTGCGATGCCGGAAGAGGCGGGGCTTGGGGACGTACCAACCTTCTCGAGCGCCTCGGCCGCCGCCGCCGGATCGCTCATCCGGGCTACCGATCCGAACACGGCCGCCCAGGGGAAGAAGAAAGCCGCTTCCACATCGAAAATCAAGAACACCAGGGCCACCACGTAGAACCGCAGGTCGAACTGCACAAACCCTGGCCCGATGGTCGGCTCCCCGCACTCATAAATGGCCTCCTTCTCCGGGCTGGAGGCTTTGGGGCGGACCAGGCGGCCCACGGCCAGCGCCGCCAGCACGAAGACCACTCCAGTGCCAGCGAACAACAAGACATAAGCTACGATCGCCGTAGGACTCATGACACCACCGCAATAGCCGCCGCCCCTGGCCCGAAAAACCGGTATTGTAGGTCGCGCCTAGGACTTTGCAACCCTTCCGAGATCGCACTTTTCACGAAAGGTTGCCAGGAAGCGGCCGGCCATTGGGCAATTGCCCCAGCGGGAAAATTCGCACGGCGCACACCGGCCTGGACGGCATGTTATCGGGAAAGGTCGGGCTGGCAGCCCGGCTGGCGGCCGCGGTCCTCGCCCAGGGGCAAAGGCCGGCGCCCGGCAAATCCCGTATCCAGCTCATGCCAGAACCGCACCTCCGCCTCGCCGTATTTCCAGCACAGATAGGCCGCCCGCCCGTCAATCACCGTGGGGAAATCCACAAGCCCCTCGGTGGCACTCTTGAGTTCCACGCCCAGTTCCTCCAGTTCGGCCGCGTACTGCTGGAGCTGACGCACATCGCGCTGGAGTTCCTCTTCGGCCTGGGCCAGCTCCTCGGAATACACGTCGCTTGGCCGGCCCGCGCGCCCCGCGGACAGGGCAGTTACTCGCTGCCTTCGCTCGGCCACTTCCCGGGCCAGATGCACTACGTCCCGCACAATCGCCCGTACCAGCGGCAGCGCGGCGTTGGCCTCTTGTGGGGTAAACACCTTACGCGAGTGGCCCGCTGATGTAGTCATCGCCAAAAAACCCGATACCCCCGCCGCGCGCCGTTCTTGCCGCCGGCCCCCTCGGCCGTCGGCCGGTCCCCGCCCTCTACGTCCCGCCGGGGCCCTCATGCACGGGTTGCGCAACCGTCTTCGACAGCGCGACCGCCGCAGGATTGAGCGTAGCTCGGCCCCAGGCCACCTCCACCGGTAACCGCGCAAAATCCACCACGCACCCGTCCCGGCTGTAGGTACTCAGATCGTAGCTCGACCCCATGAAGATGCAGTCCACCGGGCAGTTCTCCGTGCACATCGCGCAAAACATGCACTTCGTGTAATCGATCACAAAGCACGTTACGCGAAACCCCTTGCGCCCGGGTACCCGCTCCTTGCCAATGTAAATGCAATCGACCGGGCAATCCCGGGCACACCGCTCGCAGGCAATGCACGTGGTCAGGTCAAAGCGGTGAAAACCCCGATACCGCGGCGCGACTTGTACGGGGAGTTCCGGGTATTCGTACTGTTCGGTGAAAGTCCGCCGCTTGGGATGGTACGTCGAGAACCAGTAGCGGATCGTTACCCATAAGGCTTCGATCACGGTCCGCACCGCCTCCACGATGTTCCCCATCCATTGCGCGAATCCCCTGGCCGCGCCTGCAAACCACGCGCCCATCGGACCCTCCCTTATGAGCAGCCGCTTCGATCGGCATGAAGTCAACTTTGGCCGTCTGGCCAATTATAGGCAGCTCAAGCCGCACAGCAAGAACCGAATTCCTCATGCGGTTCGCCCGCCGCCAGAGTCTCCTCCGGCAGATCGCTTGTGCGTCGGCGAGCCGCTGGCTCGCTGGTTGTTGGGCAGGCAAGCGGCACTGGTTCAAAAAAAAGATAGCCAAATCCGCCGGTCCAAGCTTTTGTGCGGGCTCCGGCGCGGACCGCGGCCTACCCGGGATTCGCTTACGGGAATCTGGTGCGGTCGTTCGGGAAACTTCCGAACGAATCGCTTCGAGAAAACTTGAGGGGGAAATTTTTCCCTGCCGCGATTCGGCCAGGCTATTCCGGCAACGGGCCGCGCACACCATGCCCACCCGGAAGGGGCCCGGCGGCGGCCAGGCGTGACCGGGAGAGATTCTCCAGAACCAGCCGCTGCGCCCTGGTCCTTTCGGGGGGTGCGAAGTCATTAACGTCTTTAATAACAAAAACTTACGTCATGAAGCCCTCGCTACCGCGACGCGTTTTTCCACCGCCGGTCGGCTCGCTCAGGCGGGGGGAGGACCCTCCGCCTTGCACGCCTTTCACAAACGCGGTGTTAGGCCAATCGCCCCAAAATTGCTTGACTAAAAAGCTTGGTTGGCGTATGCTGAATTGAAGATAGTGGCGCTTCGTTCCGCGTGTGCAGGGTCCGGGTCCCCGTCGGCCGCGGCTCCCTGGACCGATGGCGAAGGAACTCAGGATGCTAGTACTATCCCGCAAGAAGAACGAGAGTATTGTCATCAACGATGACATTACGATCGTCGTCGTCGAGATCCGGGGAGACAAGGTCCGCCTCGGGGTCGAAGCCCCTAAAGAGGTGCCCGTCCACCGACGCGAGGTCTTCGAGGCCATCCGTCGCGGAGAGGCCAGCAAGGAGAAGGACAAAGACAAGGCCAAGGAGAGCGCGGTTCCGCCAGCCAAGCCCTCCCCTGGCGAAGCGGCCGGGAGCCCTTCGTAGCTCGCTTTGTCTCGCTTCGCACTTCGATTGGCCGACTGCTCACGCCGTTTTGAACCCGGTCTCTCATTCAGAAGTCGCTAAACCCTCAAGCGGCTTAGCAGCACAAGCGTTCATAAGAGGACGGCCGTAGGGCACGGCCCTGCCCGGCTGGGTACGGTCTGCCTTGCCCGTCGTTGAGGCTACTGGCGGGTTCATTTCGTCCGCTGCGGCACGAACTTCTCCCAGTCCGCGCGTCGCAGGACCGACTCGTACTCTTGCACCTCGACTCCTTCGATGGGAAGCTGCACGCGAATGCGGTATTCCGCTGCCTTGTCCGATGGTACCCGCCACGAGTACCGGCAGGTGAAGCCTCAGCCATACTCGAAAGCCCCTTGTTGAACCACTTTGCCTTGAGGGTCGCGGATGGTGAACTCCGGTTTCGTGGCGGGCCGGGTTCCATCGACCAGCAGGTTCGTGCACCTCTCGCCCGCCGATCCTACCAGGCTCATCCCGAGCTGCACCCGGTCGGTGCTGGCGTAATCGATGTTCACCACCGGTTTATACGGCGGCCCGAAGTAAAGCGCAGCGGCTTCTCCCGCCCGGACCGTAACCGCCGCCGCTTGGCTCGGCATGGTCGCCGATACGATGGTCGGCCCTCCGCGCCGTAGAGGCGATTGAGGAACCGCTGCCCCGACCAGACTGCGGGCCAGGAGCGAAAGCACACTGCCTTCTGCGGTTTTCGCGGCCTTCTTTTCACTGGGAGGCTTGCCCTCTTTGGTCGGAGCGGGCTTGCCGGCCTGTTTCTCCCCGGCGCGTGCTGCCGCAAGGGCCTTTTCCCGCTGCGCCGTCAAATCGAGCGTGTAACTGGCCAGACGCCACTGGCCAGCGGGCATGGGAATCTCGTTCTCGCTGCCCACGACCTTCACAACGCCCAGGTCGCCGTGCAGGAGCGCCTGGAAGCGGGGATGCGGCGAGCGAAGTCTGCCCATGGGCAGCTTTGTCGCAGTCAAGGTGAGCGTGTCGCCCGAAGACGAGACCTTCACCTCGTAGAACTTTTGGTCCAGGCACAGCAGTTTGGAAACCAGATGCCGCCCCTCAGTGGTGGTTACGTCAAAGGGCGACACCCCTGGGCTCAGCAACGACGGCGGCGAGCCAAACATCAGCATGTCGCCGTACTGGATCATGAGCCGGCTCTCGCCCCCGGAGAGCTTTACCGTCGTGACCTCCGGGACATCGTCGAACCGCCCGTTGCTGTTGAAGTCCGTCAGATAGACTTCGCGAGGCCGCCCATCCAGCGTAATGGTTCCGTGCCGATACACGGCGGGTTCCAAAGAAACCTGAACATACCGGAACTCGGCCGACGCATAGCTTGTCGATTGGACGAAGAATGCGTAGGCGTAGTCGCTCCCCTCTACCTGCAGCTTCACTTCCACAGCGGGGAAAACGACCAGCGCATACTGGGGCGGATAGCCAGGAATGGCCGGCGGCTTGCCGTCCACCGGCGGGTCATCGGTGAGGTCGCCATTGTGGTTGCAGTCGAAGTAGAGGCGGTTGTAGGGAGTGACGGTGGGGGCCGCGCCTGCGGTGCTCTTCCCCGGCTGCGGGTCGTCCGGTTTCGCATCCTGGCCAGGCGCCTTGTCCTTGGGCCTTTCTTCGGGCTGCTTTGATGGCACCGCATCCAAGGCGAAGCAGAACTTCTGGCCGCCAAGCTGGAAAACGCCACGGATCGGCTCGGCCGCCTCGTACTTGGGCTCCTTGCGAATCAACTTGGCGAACTCTTGGGTACCAAGCTGACGCCCCTTGAGTCCCAGTTGTGTGAAGTGTGCTTGGGGCTGCGAGGCGCGAACGAAAAAGTCGGTGCCCAGTACGAACTGTGCGCGGGCCTCTAAACGCTTCAATTCGAGCTTGGCCGTTTCTGCCCCCACCGGCGCGGCCAGAAAAAGCGCCCCTGTCGCCGCTATAAGCCACCGCACGGTACCGACACGCCTGCACATAAACCCGCCCTTTCTTAGAAAAGGCCTGCCGAGACTCGCAAGCCGCCCCACCATCGGGGAGGCCAAAGTCATCTGCCCAGGCCACCCCCTTTTTATCACCCCATGCGAGCCGACGCAATAGGGAGAACCGATCTTTCGAACGTTCGGGTATGGGCTCCCTCGCATCCGGCCATGGCGCGACGGGGTCCGCCGCGATGGCGTTTGCCGGCCACCACGGCGCGCGGTCCTTACTGCTACCTCCGCCCAGCCGCCCGTCAGGGGCGCCGCGAGGCCAAAGCCCGAACTCCAGCGATGTTCGTGCTGCCGTTGGCTACTCCTCGGCCTTGGGCTTCAACGGCACGGTGTACAAGTACAGGACGTGTTTTTCGTTGGTCTCGTTGGAGATGATAGTGACCCGTTTTTCTTCCTGAGCGGTAGTGATTGGGTAATCGTGGGCGACGATCCGCGCTCCGGGGGGCAATTTATCGAGCTGCGGCCGGAGTTTGATCATCATGCTGGGCAAGATGTACAGGCATAGCACCGTGGTTTGGCTCAGGTCGACGGTGAACATGTCTTCCTGGCGGATTTCGACCAGGTGTTCCACCTTGTTTTTTTTGACGTTGGCCAGGGCTTCCTTGACGCGATTGGGCTCGATCTCGACGCCCACAGCCTTGCAGCCGGCCTTTTTGGCGGCTTCGACGACGATGCGGCCGTCGCCGCAGCCTAAGTCATACACCACATCGCTTTTTTTGACCTTGGCCATCTCCAGCATCTTCTCCACCACGTCGTACGGCGTGGGCACGTAGACGCAGTCCGGGCCGCGCAGCGGCTTTTTCGGGGGTGCAGCCCCCTGGGCCGCCCCAGGCGCGCTGATGATGGCCACCAGCAGTGCAGAAATCCAAAAGGTACGACGCATCGTCCGATTCCTCCATACCTCGCGAGGGACAACTTCAGGGAAAACGGCTCCGCAGCGTGTCGCAGGCGATCGGCATGTCCGCCGGCATGCACGCAGTTTCAATAAAAGACCGCCAGACTGGTCATCTTGTCTTTGAACTTTTCGATGTTCTCGTCGGTTACGTTGCAGTCCCGCAGATACAGCATGCGCAGCTCGTCGAGACCGACCAGATGATACAAATCCGGATCGTTCACTTTGCACCGGTTCAGGTTCAACACCCGCAGGCGTGCCAGCCGGTTGAGATGCCGGAGTCCGTCGCCGGTTACCCGGGTCGCCTCCACCGCGATGGTATCGAGATTGGGGATATGCTTCATGGCGGCCAAGGCTTCGTCATCGGCCTTGGTGAAGCTCAGATTGATGACGTTGAGGTTCTTGTGCCCTTTGAAGTGGACCAGCCCCTTGCCGGTCACCCGGGTCCGCTGGAGCGAGAGTACTCGCAAGGTGGAAATCTTGGCCAAGTGGCGTAAGGCGGCATCAGTGATGGGCAGATCGTGCAGGTAGAGCTTCTGGAGTTGGCCTAGTCCCGCCAGGTGCGCGGTCCCGGCGTCGGTAACCTTGCCGCCACCGATTTCCAGGATTTCCAGGTTACGCAGGCGCTGGAGGTACTCCAGATCATCGTCGGTGATCTTGGACTTGATCAGTTCTACTGCCCGAACGGAGCCTTGATCGTTGTAATCGAACCGGGCGCCGGCCTCCTTCAGCACTGCGATGGCCTGGGGGTCGTCGGCCAGGGAGGCCTGGCCAGCATCGGCCGCCGCCGCCTCGGCCGTCGCCTGATTGACCACGGTTTGGCCGGAACAGGAAAGGCCGCCAGCGATCAGCCCGCCGGCGATCAGCGTGCACCACACTCCTCTCATAGCAGTAATCCTTAGCAAGCAAGCGGGAAGGGAACCAAACCCTCGGTTCCTCTACAACCTTGGAACTTAGCATTCTCACCGCCTTCCGTACAGGGGGCCCTGCCGCAGCCGGGCGGCGCGGGCAGGCGATGGGTTTATAGCGCGACCGGCACGGGCCAGCCGGGCAAGCTGAGGAACAGGCCGTTCGCATATCCCGCGCTGCCCCTGCGCCGGGCTATCGGCAGCGGACCAGGGTCATCAGCGCGAAGGCCGTGCCGTACGGTTGGTGATAATCGTACAAGGGGAAATCCCACCACGAGCCGTCTTTTTCTTGGAGTGCCAAAAGCACGTGCGCCAGATGGGCTTGGTAGCGGGGCCGTTCGGCGGTGGGCAGTTCCTCGATGCAGCGAGCCGCATAATAATGCCCGAAGTAGAAGAAGTACCCTGCCACCATGAACCAGGACTCGTGGGGGATAGGGCGTTTTCGGCCCATATCGAGCCACAGGTTGCGGGCCAAGAGCCGGTCGAGCCAGGCGGCCAGCACCTCGTCGGTTACGGAGCGATCTCCCCACAGGCGCATCGCCAGGTTGCAGCACTGGGACCGGCCCAGGCTGCCGCCGGGGCGGTTGACCGGGTGCATGGGACGGTACTTGAGGTACTCGCCGTAAGCGTAGCTGAAGTCCGGCTTGCGCTGCCGCCGCACCGACTCCAATGCCCGCTGGATCAACGGCGGCGGGATTTCCACCTCCAGCCCTCGGGCATCGTGCAGCGCCACCAGCACGGCTCCGGTCACGAAGCTGATGCTCGAGCCGCTGGGCCGCTGCGTGTGGGCGTTGAAGTCGTAGTAGCACCAGCCGCCGTCCACGCACTCGTACCGCCGCAGCATATCGATCTGCTGGCGCACGTGGCGGCGGATTTCCTCCTGCCGCTTGACGTTGCCCGCGTGCCGGCGGTGCATATGGGCCAGGGCCTGGATGGCGTAGCAATGGGCCCAATTGTTGTAGATGGCATCGGGGGTAGCGCGGCGCACGTGGGGCAGGTTTTCCAACAGCCAGTTCTCAGCTCGCTCCAGGGCCTGCCGTACCTCCGTCGTGTCCACGCGGGTCTCAATCAGCGCGGAGATGCACAAAGAGGTAACCGCAGCTCGAAACGCCTGATGCGCGCCGGGGACCGGCGCATAGATGTTCAGCCCCTTGGTGCGCCGGGCCGAGCCCCAGGAGCCATCCTTGTTCTGATGGGCAAGAAGGAATGCCACTCCGCGACGGATGGCCGCCTCGATCTCTTCGGTCTTGGGCGCCGCCACGGGCTTAGGTCGTGGCACCGAGGCCACCCATTCGTTTTTGCGTCGCTCGGCCGAAGCGACCAAGGTGTTTCGCCCTTCGTCGGCACAGCTTGGGCGGGACCTTGCGGCCCCAAGCGCCCCTAGTATCGCCATCGCGACCAATAGCTGCCGGATCATGCCGTGGCCTGGTATCTAGAGCAAGGATTGGTGCTTATGGTCACTTTTTACGAACTGCGGGTTCTTCAGCCACCCGGGACAGATGAGCCGACGCCGAATCGTTCTATTGCTCGTCGGCGGGCCGTTTGTCCTGCGGTTTGTCGCGGGCTTTGTCCTCCTGTCGCTTGGGTTTGCGAGGCTTCTGGCCATCGGCAGCCTTGGCCTTCTTGCCTGGCTTCTCCTTTTCGGCCGTTGGCTGCTCCTCAGGTTTCGGCCGCTCCAAGAGGACCCGGTCCTGGTCGCGCAGGCCCGTCAGGATTTCCACGCGGTCGTCAGCGGCGTGGCCCACCCGGACCGGCTGCTTGCGCGGCTTGCCGTCCTTCGCCAGCAGGAACAGGTAAGGCTGGGGCTCGTCCGGTTCGGAGAATACCGCCCGGGCGGGCACCACCAGGGCCTTTTCCTGGCGGTAAACCACAAACCGGGCTGTGCCGTTCATGCCCGGCACGATGGGCGGGCCGGCACTGTCGAGCTTGACCGAGATGCGGACTTCGAAGCTGTCGGCGGCCGAGGGTACCGCGGCGACCTGCTCGATCACGGCAGGCAGTTTGACAAACGGAAACGCTGCCGGCTCGACCACGCCCGCCAGACCCTTACGCACCTTGCGCAACTCCCCCTCGGAAACCGTGCCGCGCAGCATGAGGGGACGGGGTTGCACGATGGTCATGAATACCGTGTTCTTGGTAACGCTGCTCCCAGGCCGGAGGCTTTCGGCCACGGCTTCGGCGCCGGACCACCGCCCGCGGGTGAATCGGCCGTAGTACACCACCCCGTCGATAGGTGCCTTGACGGTCAGGGCCTGCCGGTCGGCTTCGAGTTTCTTGAGGCGTTCCGCCTCCCGGGCCCGCTCGATTTTCAGCCGTTCCAGTTCGCGCCGGGCCTGGTCCAAAGCCAGGGGCAACAGCACCCTGGCCTTGGCGGCCGAAATATCGGTCCGCACGGCCGCTTGCTGGATCGACTCGGCCCGCCGGGGCAGATCGAACTTCATCGTGTCGTGGTAATGGGCCTTGGCCATCTCCAGCCGGAACTCCGCCGCCTTGACCGCGTTCCGCTGCCGTTTGAGCACGATCTCTTCGGTTTCCTCCGTCAGGTCGTCGGCCTTGTACATCTTCTCCAACTGGCGAAGCTCCTCCCGCTCATATTCGAGCATCTGCTCAGCCTGTTTCAGGTTGAACTCGGCAGAGCGTTCCGCCAGCGCCCGATCCGTGCGCACGAACTTTTCCAGGTCCTCTTGCGCAATCTGCCGCGATCGTTCAGCCTGTTTGAGGTCCAGCGGCGTGGAGGCCTCCAAGGCTTTCAGATTCTCGGCCGCCTGCTTGAGGGCCAGCTCGCCCAGGGCCTGCTTGAGCTTCAGGTCGGCAATCTCTTCATCAATCTTCTTGCAGTCGAATTGGACCACCACCTGGCCTTTCTGGACGGTCGCGCCGTGC
>Ga0315298_1001231_pt1 | contig 48034 bp, 48 predicted proteins | sample WHS_1_MG_FD_203077 | JGI IMG/M metagenome (GOLD analysis project Ga0315298, IMG submission 203077) | Extremophilic microbial mat communities from Washburn Hot Springs, YNP, Wyoming, USA - WHS_1_MG | ecosystem: Environmental > Aquatic > Thermal springs > Hot (42-90C) | place: USA: Wyoming...
GCCGCCTGCCGAAACGCCTGGAACAAGTTCATGCAGATGCCAGAACAAATCGCTTCGATCACCCAACGAGACTGGATCAAAGCGGTCATTGGATAGGCAGGTTGGTATAACGGGCCACCGATTTGATTTTTTGAAAATCGCTCCGGTTCGCCGCAATGGAAACCGGAAATTAACCTTTCCGGTGCAGATTATCCGCATGGCAGGCACCCCGAGGCGCATCCCGCGCCCGCCCGGTTCGCCTTCCCCGTGGCGCGGAGATGAAGTTTCGATGTTGCAACCGACAATCCTGAACGCAACCCTGGCGCTGGCCGTCATGCTCGGGCTCATCACCGGCCTCGCGTGGCTGATCCGCCGGCTCGGGTTGATCGCTTTGCTCGACCGCGCCGGAACCCCCCGCCGCATCGCGGGGCGGGTGTCCCTCGCGCTCGACAAGGGCCGCCGCCTTTCGATCGTGGAGGTCGAAGGCTGGCGCTTCGCCGTGCTCACGGGCGGGAGGTCGGATCAGTTGCTCATGCTCGAAGCCCCCGCGCGCAAGGGGAGCGTCTGATGCGCAAATCCATCCTGCGCCGGGCCTGCATCGTTGCGATCGCCGCCGCCGGATCGGTCGGCATTGCACACGCCCAGTCGGTTTCGCTCGATCTCGGGCATGGCGGCGCACCGGAAACCGCGAAACTGATCCAGCTCGTGCTGTTCATCGGGCTGATGGCGCTCGCCCCCAGCCTGCTCGTGATGCTCACCGCCTTCACCCGCATCATCATCGTCCTCAGCATCCTGCGCACCGCTCTGGGCATGCAGACCATGCCGCCCAATACCGTGCTGATCGGCCTCGCTCTGTTCCTGACCTATTTCGTGATGCAGCCGGTCTTTGCGCAGGCATGGCATGTCGGGTTGCTGCCGATGACCCAGGGCAGCATCGATACCATGACCGGCATCAGCCGCGCCGCAGCCCCGTTCCACACCTTCCTCGCCCAGAACACCAGACCGGTCGATATCCGCATGTTCTCCACCATCGCCCATGCCACCATCCCGGCGCATCGGGCCGAGGTCACCTGGCGAGTCCTGATCCCGAGCTTCGTGGTCGGCGAACTCCGGCGCGGCTTCGAGATGGGGTTCATGATCTATCTGCCGTTCATGGTGATCGACCTCGTGGTCGCGGCCATCCTGATGAGCCTGGGCATGATGATGCTGCCGCCCACCGGCGTATCGCTGCCGTTCAAGCTGATCTTCTTCGTGATGATCAATGGCTGGCAGCTGATCTGCGGCAGTCTCGTCCGCAGCTTTCCGATCCCGCATTTCTGACCGCGCGCCATGCCGTGTCGGCCGGTTTCGCCCGCAAGGTCGCATCGGTCCCTTGATATCGCGGCCGAAACTTGGAATGCTCGCAGCACCCCGACCGGAGCCCGCCCCATGCCGACAGCCACCAAGACCCTGATCGATTCCTACTACGCCGCCTTCAACGCCGGCCAGTCGCAGGCGATGCTCGATGTGCTGACCACAGATGTGGTGCACGACATCAATCAGGGTGCAAGGGAGATCGGGCGCGAAAAATTCGCCCGGTTTCTCGACCACATGAACATCGCCTATCGCGAACGACTGACCGATATCGTGGTGATGACCAGCGCGGACGGATCGCGCGCCGCCGCGGAATTCGTGGTCCATGGCGAATATCTGCGCACCGATCCCGGATTGCCGGCAGCGCATGGCCAGCGCTACGTCCTGCCCGCCGGGGCCTTCTTTGAAATCCGCGACGGCCTGATCGCGCGCGTGAGCAATTATTACAATCTGGAGGACTGGCTGACGCAGGTGGGGGCCACATGACCGTCCCGGTTATTGCCACGGCGCGGCTCGATCTGGTGCCGGTGTCCCTGGAGGATGCCGCCTTCGTGCAGGCCGAATTCCCGCATTGGGAGATCGTCGAATTCATGAACGCGCGGGTGCCGTGGCCCTATCCGGCGGATGGTGCGCTGGTGTTCCTGCGCGATGTGCTGCTGCCGCAGATCGCGCGGGGCGAGGCCCGCGCGTGGACGATCCGCCTGCGCGACGGCGGCACGCCGATCGGCCAGATCAACCTGCGGATCGGGACGGACGAACACCGGGGCTTCTGGATCGCGCGCGCGTTCCAGCGCTGTGGTTATGTCACCGAAGCGGTGGCGGCGGTGACCGATCATTACTTCGAAATCCTCGGTCAACCCGAATTGCGGGTTTCCAAGGCGGTCCAGAACACCGCCTCGCGAGCGGTTTCGCTGCGGCAGGGCATGCGGCTGGTCGCCACCGGCGAACGCGATTACGTTTCCGGCCGCCATCCGACCGAGATCTGGGCGCTCACCCGCGAGGAATGGCGGGCGCGCAAACCGTCATGATTTTGCAAAAAGCCCATACCCTGTCATCAGAGTTTCACTAGGCCCGACACCGCCCGATCGCGTAACGAGCGGGCATGACAGCTTCATGTGCCCCGACCGGCTACCGCAGCGTGTTCATTTCCGACACGCATCTCGGCACGCGGGGATGCCGGGCGGATTTTCTTGCCGATTTCCTCGCCCGCATGAACGCGGATCATATCTATCTCGTGGGCGATATCATCGATGGCTGGCGGCTCAAGCGGGGCTGGTACTGGGACAGCCATCATGACGACGTGCTGAACGCAATTCTGCGCCATGCCCGCAACGGCGCCAAAATCACCTATGTGCCCGGCAACCACGACGAGGTGGTACGGCGCTTCCTGCCGCTGGGGCTCGAAATGGCCGGGGTGACGTTCCAGGCGGAGGCGCAGCACGTCACGGCGGCGGGGATGCGGCTGCTGATCACCCATGGCGACCAGTTCGATTCCGTGGTGTGCTACGCAAAGACGCTGGCGCTGCTGGGGGACTGGGCCTACGCGGCGGCGCTGGTGCTGAACCGCTATTTCAACATGGCGCGGTCCTCGCTCGGCTACCCCTACTGGTCGCTCTCGGCCTATCTGAAGCGCCAGGTCAAGGAGGCGGTCAAGGCGATCGACCGGTTCGAGACCGCGCTCGCGGCGGATGCGCGGGCCCGCGGGTTCGACGGCGTGGTCTGCGGCCATATCCATCATCCCGAGATGCGGATGGTCGATGGCGTGATGTACATCAACGATGGCGATTGGGTGGAAAGCTGCACCGCTCTGGTCGAACATTGGGACGGGCGGCTGGAACTGATCGACTGGGCGGCGCTCAACAAGTTGTCGTTCCTTGCGCCGCGCAAGCCGGCCGCCGTCGCGGGGCTGATGGATGCCGCCGCCGCCTGACCCGGCCTGTGCCACGCCCTGCCGGATCATGATCGTCAGCGATGCCTGGCACCCGCAGGTCAACGGCGTGGTGCGCACGCTTTCGATGCTGACCGCGCAACTGGAAGCGCTGGGGCATGAGGTGATGGTGGTCGGGCCGGACCAGTTCCGAACCCTGCCCTGCCCCGGCTATCGCGAAATCCGCCTCGCGGTGCTGCCGGGCCGGCGTCTCGCGCGGCTGATGCGCGCCTTCCGGCCCGATGCGCTGCATATCGCGACCGAAGGTCCGCTGGGGATGAGCGCCGCACGCCTCGCCCGCGCGGCGGGGTGGCGCTACACCACGGCCTATCACACGCGGTTCCCCGATTATCTCGCCGCGCGGATCGCCATGCCGCGCCGGTTTGCCTATGCGTGGCTGCGATGGTTTCACGGGCGCGGTGCCGGCACGATGGTGGCCACCGCATCGCTCGCCGATGAATTGCGGGGCCGCGGTTTCACCAACATCCGCCTCTGGTCGCGCGGCGTCGATCCGGTGCTGTTCCATCCGGACCGGGCGATGGCACGGTCCTGGCATCGCCCGATCTTTCTTTCGGTCGGGCGGCTGGCGGTCGAGAAAAACCTCACCGGGTTCCTCGATCTCGATCTGCCGGGCACGCGGGTCGTGGTGGGTGACGGGCCGGAGCGGGCGCGGCTGGAACGGCGCTATGCCGGTCCGAATGTGGTGTTTCTCGGTGCGCGGCAGGGGGTGGAACTGGCGGGATTGTTCGCGAGTGCCGATGTTTTCGTGTTCCCCAGCCGGACCGACACGTTCGGGCTGGTCGTGCTGGAGGCATTGGCCTCGGGCGTCCCGGTCGCGGCCTATCCGGTGGCCGGACCGCGCGACATCATCGGCGGCGTCATCCCGGCGGTGGGTATCCTCGATGAAGATTTGCGCACGGCGGCACTCGGCGCGCTGGGCATCAGCCGCGCCGCCTGCCGCCGCTTCGCCGAAGATTTCTCATGGAAATCCTGCGCCAGCCTCTTCATGACCCATCTGGTCCCGATGGAGGCCTGAGCCCCCAAGAGCCGAAGCCCTTGAGGAACCGAAGTTTTTTACCCGACCTTACGCCCGCACGGCCTTGGCCGCCTCGACGACAGCGGCGAAGCCCGCCGGATCGTCGAACGCCATGGCCGAGAGCACCTTGCGATCGAGGTCGATATTCGCGGTTTTCAGTGCCGCGATGAACTGGCTGTAGGTCAGCCCGTGCTCGCGCACCGCGGCGTTGATGCGCTGGATCCAGAGGGCGCGGAATTCGCGCTTCTTAACGCGCCGGTCGCGGTAGGCGTATTGGAGCGACTTTTCGAGCCGTTCGAGCGCGATCCGGTAGCTGGTCGACGAGCGGCCGACGAAGCCCTTGGATTGCTTGAGAACTTTTTTGTGCCGGGCGTGGGTGGTGACGCCCCGTTTTACGCGTGCCATGTGTTATCGCTCCTTAACCGAGACCGTAGGGGGCCCACTGCTTGACGGTCTTGCCGTCCTGCTCGGGCAGCGCCATCGTGCCACGATTGGTGCGCTTCATTTTCTGGGAACGGTTGATCAGCCCGTGGCGCTTGTTGCCGTGGCCGCACAACACCTTGCCGGTCGCGGTGATCTTGAACCGCTTTTTGACCGACGACTTGGTCTTCATTTTCGGCATTTTCATCTCCTTCACGTCCATGCCCGGACTCCGGGTGCGCGGTGTGCGGCCGGGCATGCCAAAACGCCCGGGCTCGCGACGAGATCGCGCTGGAAGCGGCGGTATAGGCAAAACCACGCGCCCGCGCAACCGCGCTCCACGCCATGGCATTGGGGCAACCGCGTTCAGGACACCGCCGCCCGCAACGCCGCCCCCGCCGCGAGCGGGGCCATCGGCAGGAACAGCGCGAGCAGGCCGAGCAGCATGGCGAATTCGGATAACGGATGGGTCGCGACCGCCCCCGCCGCGCCGAAAATCAGCGCCGGGATCATCAGCGGCAGCGCGATCAGCGGCAGCAGCACGGTGCCGCCGCGCGCCCCGAGCGTGACCGCCGCGCTCATCCCGCCCACCAGCGAGAGCAGGATGGTGCCGGGCAGCAGGGTGAGCAGCAGTTGCGGCACGGCGGCGTCATCGAGCCGCAGCATGATCGCGACGGGGCCGGCGATGATCAGCAGCGGCAGGCCGGTGGTCAGCCAGTGGCCGATGATCTTGCCGAAGGCGACGGCGCTGGCCGGCAGGCCGGACACCATCAGCTGGTCGAGCGCGCCATCCTCGTAATCGGCGGCGAACAGCCGGTTGAGCGGCAGCAGTGCTGCGAGCAGCGCGATCACCCACACCACGCCCGGCGCAATGCCCGCGAGCACCTGCTCCGAAGGCCCGATCGCGAAGGCGAACAGGCTGGCGGCGATCACGAAGAACAGCAGTGATGCCACCGAATCCCCGGCATGGCGCAGCGCCAGCACGAGTTCGCGGCGGATCAGCGCGAAAAACGCCCTCACGATCCGGCCCGGCTGAGATCGAGCCCGGCCGAACCGGGCAGGTCGAGCGGCAAATGCGTCGCCGCGATGATCATGCCGCCGCCCGCCCGGTGGCGCGCGAAATTCGCCTCCAGCCGGCGGACCGAGGCGGCATCGAGCCCGGTGGTCGGTTCATCGAGCAGCCAGAGCGGCGCGCTGGACAGGGCGAGCCGCGAGAGCGCGAGCCGCCGCCGCTGCCCCGAGGACAGCAGCCGAGCCGGCAGATCCGCGAACCGCTCCAGATCGACCGTGGCCAGCGCCGCCACGATATCGGCGCGCGAGCGGCGGCGCGCGAGGCCGAGATTATCCGCCACCGTCAGCCCCGGCTTGATCGCGTCCATATGCCCGACGAACACGAGCCGGGTGGCGTGAAGGGGCGGATCGTCGAGCGCATCCTGATCGTCCCAGAGCAGCGCCCCGGCGGCGGGTGGGGTCAGCCCGGCGAGCAGGCGGATCAATGATGATTTCCCCGCCCCGTTCGGCCCGACCAGCAGCAGCGCGCCGCCCGCCGCCAGCCGGAACGAAACATCGCGGAACACGAGTCGTTCGCCGCGAATCGCGGCGAGGGAGCGTGCCTCAAGCATGGCTAACTGACCGCTGCGACAATGGACGCGCGGCGGCGTGCGTGATTTAAGCGGATCACGTATCGGTTTTGCTGCGGCGCGAAACGCCGAACTCCGCCAAGAGGATGAAGCATCATGAACATGATCGGTCAGGACAGTCTGAAAACGGAAACGACGCTGAGTGTCGAGGGCAGGAACTATACCTATTTCGCACTCAACGCGGCGGCTGAAAAGCTCGGCGACATTTCCCGCCTGCCGCGCACGCTGAAAATCCTGCTCGAAAACGTGCTGCGCTTCGAAAACGGCACGTCCTACACGGTGGAGGATGCCAAGGCGCTGGTCGCATGGACCGCCTCCGCCCACTCGGACAGGGACGTGCCGTTCCGCCCCGCGCGAATTCTGATGCAGGATTTCACCGGGGTTCCCGCCGTGGTCGATCTCGCCGCGATGCGCGATGGCATCGTCAAGCTCGGCGGGGACGCGGCCCGGGTCAACCCGCTGGTGCCGGTCGATCTCGTGATCGACCATTCCGTGATGGTCGATGTGTCCGGCCGCAAGGACGCGCTGGAACGCAATGTCGATATCGAGTTCGAGCGCAACGGCGAGCGCTACGAATTCCTCCGCTGGGGCCAGGAAGCGTTCGACAATTTCCGCGTCGTCCCGCCCGGCACCGGCATCTGCCATCAGGTCAATCTCGAATACCTCGCCCAGGCGGTCTGGACCGCGACGGCGGATGGCAGGACCCTCGCCTACCCGGACACGCTGTTCGGCACGGATTCCCACACCACCATGGTCAACGGCATGGGCGTGCTCGGCTGGGGCGTCGGCGGGATCGAGGCGGAGGCCGCGATGCTCGGCCAGCCCATCGCCATGCTGATCCCGGATGTGATCGGCTTCAAGCTCACCGGCACGCTGCGCGAGGGCATCACCGCGACCGATCTGGTGCTGACCGTCACCCAGATGCTCCGCAGGAAGGGCGTGGTCGGCAAATTCGTTGAATTCTACGGCGCCGGGCTGGATCAGCTGCCGCTGGCGGATCGGGCGACCATCGCCAACATGGCCCCGGAATACGGCGCGACCTGCGGGTTTTTCCCGGTCGATCAGATCACGCTCGATTACATGAAGCTTTCGGGGCGCGACGAGCACCGGATCAAGCTGGTCGAAGCCTATTGCAAGGCGCAGGGCCTCTGGCGCGACGACAGTGAACTCACCTTCTCCGACACGCTCGAACTCGATCTTTCCAGCGTCGAACCCTCGCTCGCCGGACCCAAGCGGCCACAGGACCGGGTGGCGCTGTCCAAAGCCGCATCCGCCTTCGCCGCCGAACTGACCAAATCGCTCGGCGTCCCGGCCAACGATGTCGGTGCCAAGGGCGAGGTCGCGGGCCGGAATTTCTCGATCACCCATGGCGATGTCGTGATCGCGGCCATCACGTCGTGCACCAACACCTCCAACCCTTCGGTCCTCGTCGCCGCCGGACTGGTCGCGCGCAAGGCCCGCGCGCTCGGTTTGAAGCCCAAGCCCTGGGTGAAAACCTCCCTCGCCCCCGGCTCGCAGGTCGTCACCGAATATCTCGACAAATCCGGCCTCACCGCCGATCTCGATGCGCTCGGTTTCGAAACCGTGGGCTACGGCTGCACCACCTGCATCGGCAATTCCGGCCCGCTGGACGATGCGATCGCCGAGGCGATCGAGGACAACAAGCTGGTCGCGGTCTCGGTACTGTCCGGCAACCGCAATTTCGAGGGCCGGGTTCACCCCAATGTCCGGGCGAACTACCTCGCCTCCCCGCCGCTGGTGGTCGCCTACGCCCTGCTCGGCACCATGACGGTGGACATCACCACCGCGCCGATCGGCCAGGATCAGAACGGCAACGACGTGTATCTCAAGGATATCTGGCCGACCACGCGGGAGATCGCCGATCTGGTGAAATCCTCCCTCACCCGCGAGATGTTCCTCGACCGCTACGGCGATGTGTTCAAAGGCCCGAAACAGTGGCAGGCGATCGAGGTGGAAGGCGAGTCCGAAACCTATCACTGGTCCGGTTCCTCGACCTATGTGAAAAACCCGCCCTATTTCGAGGGGATGACCATGGAGCCGAAACCGGTGACCGACATCACCGGCGCGCGCATTCTCGCTCTGCTCGGCGATTCGATCACCACCGATCACATCTCCCCCGCCGGCAGCTTCCGTGCCACCACCCCGGCCGGCGAATATCTCGCCGAACGGCAGATCCTGCCGAAGGATTTCAACTCCTACGGCTCGCGGCGCGGCAACCACGAAATCATGATGCGCGGCACCTTCGCCAATATTCGTATCCGCAACGAAATGCTCGACAACGTCGAAGGCGGCTACACCAAACACTACCCCTCCGGCGCGCAGATGCCGATTTACGACGCCGCCATGCGCTACAAGGCCGAAGGCGTGCCGCTGGTCGCCATTGTCGGGCGCGAATACGGCACCGGTTCCTCGCGCGACTGGGCCGCGAAAGGCACCATGCTGCTCGGCATCCGCGCCGTGATCGCCGAAAGCTTCGAACGCATCCACCGCTCCAACCTGGTGGGCATGGGCGTGCTGCCGCTGGTCTTCAAGAACGGCATGACCCGCAAGACCCTGGAATTGCGCGGCGACGAGACCATCGACATCCTCGGCCTCGATTCCCTCTCGCCGCGGATGGATATCGACATGCTGATCCACCGCGCCGACGGCACGACCGACAAGGCGACATTGCTCTGCCGCGTCGATACCAAAGACGAGGTGATGTATTACGAAAACGGCGGGATTTTGCAGTACGTGCTGCGGAGCATGGCACGGGCGGCGTGATCGGCGAGGGGTGAGGAAGAAAGCGCTTCTTTTTTGAAAAAAAGAAGCAAAAAACTTTTTTGATCTGGGGCACGGGTGGTTTCACCGGCATGGGCACAGCGAACGGAAGTTTTTTGCTTCTTTTTTACAAAAAAGAAGCGCTGCCTTTCTCGACCCCTGCCCTCACATATCCGCGCCCTGCACCTGCATGAAGTGCATCATGGTGCGGGGGTACAAAGTGTGGAACATCCAGCCGGTCAGCCCGATCGAGAGGACGAACAGGGGCAGGACCAGGATGAGCGAGAAGGTTTTCCACTGCTGCGATTTCGACAGGTCGAGCCGGAACATCAGCAGGGCCTGCGCGAGCAGAGCGAGGCCTGCGAGGATCGAGACCGCGATGATGAAGTTGAGGTAGTGCATGGTGTGCCGCAACGTCAGCAGCAGGGCGATCGCCATGAAGATGACCGAGAGCAGGTAGCCCGAGACGTAGGCGAGCGGGCTGGCGTGGCGGACTTCGGGGTGATCGAGCGGATCGGCTTCATGGGCTGACATCAGAACGCTCCATTGAGGTAGACGAACACGAACATGCACACCCAGATCGAGGCCTGAAAGACCCAGAACAGGCGCAGGTTGAGCAGGCGGGTGACCACTTCGGTGGTGAACCCCTTGAGCGCCACCTGAGCCATCATCACGGCCATCCACAGCATCCCGAAGGCCATGTGCAGGCCGTGGGTCGCGATCAGGACGAAAAAGATCGACATCAGGCCGCTGCGTTCCGGTGTGATGCCGTGGGCGACCAGCGTTGCGAAATCGTTGATTTCGAGGCCGAGGAACACGCCGCCGAGCACGAAGGCGGAGAGCAGGCCGGCGAGGACGAACATCCGGTTGCGCGCCTTCAACCCGACCATTGCAAGGCTGTAGGCGAGCACGCTGGTGAACACCACGACGGTCTGGACGAAGGCTTCGAGCGGGTGGACGACATTCTTGATCTGCGGGCCGCCGGCGGCGTTGAATTTGTGATCCAGCACCGCGTAGGCGGCGAACAGCCCGGCGAAGATCAGGGCGTCGCTCAACATATAGAGCCAGAAGCCCAGCGTTTTCATCGCGATGGGGTCGGGCTCTGGGTGGTGGCGCGCCCAGAGCCGGTGCGCCGGGGTGAGGGTTTCCGTGCGGCTCATGACAGGGCCTCAAGCTCGGCAACCGGCGGGGAGATATGGTCGGTAATGATGCCGGTTCCTTCGGGTTTCTGTTCCATCCGCCGGACAGCCTCCGCGCTCAGCACGATGCCGGATTGATCGGCGAAGGAGCGCAGGATGACCACGCCGATGATGCCGAGCAGGCTCAGCCCTGCCATCCACCAGATCCGCCAGGTCATGCCGAAGCCGAAGCCGAAGGCCAGCGCACCGATGACGGCGGGGGCGATGGAATTTTTCGGAAGGTGGATGTCCTCATATTCTTCCGGCCCGGAATCCTCGAAACCACTTTCCCGGCGCGAGGCCCATTCGTCCCGCCCGTGGACTTCGGGGATGACCGCGAAATTGTAGTAGGGCACCGGCGTCAGCGTCATCCATTCCAGGGTGCGCGAGGTCGACCACACGTCCTGGCCATGCGATTCCTTGGCGCGGTCGCGCAGGCTGACATAGATCATCTTGAAGAAATAGAAGACCGCGACGCAATAGAGAAAAATGCCGAATTCCTCGATGTCGAGCAGCGGCTGCCAGTGCGGATCATACAGATAATCCAGCCGCCGGGTCATGCCCATGAAGCCGAGGGTGAACATGGCGCTGAAGGTGGTCGCGGTGCCGAGCGAGAAGAAGATGAAGAACTTGCGGCCCGAATTTTCATCCAGCCGGAAGCCGAACACTTTCGGGAACCAGAACATCATCCCGGCGAAGATGCCGTACACGCTGACCAGGAACATCATGTGGAAATGCGCGATGACGAACACGCTGTTATGGACGGTATAGTTGATCGCGGGAATCGCCAGCATCATGCCGGTCAGACCGCCGACCAGCAGCAGGATCAGGCCGCCGATCGCCCACAGCATCGGGGTTTCGAAGCGCAGGCGGCCACGATAGAGGGTGAGCGACCAGTTGAACACTTTCACCCCGGTCGGGATACCGACCAGCATGGTCGAGACGCTGAAGAACAGATTGACGCCCGGTCCCGCCCCCATGGTGAAGAAATGGTGCAGCCACACCGCCCATGACAGTCCGGCGATCGAGAGGGTTGCCGCAACCATCACGGTGTACCCGAACAACGCCTTTTCGGAGAAGACCGGAATGACTTCGGACATGATGCCCCAGGCCGGCAGGATGATGAAATAAACCTCGGGATGACCCCAGATCCAGAACAGATCGGTATAGAGCATGAGGTTGCCGCCCATGCCGCCGGTGTAGAAATGGGTGCCGAGATAACGGTCCGCACTGAGCAGGGCCAGAGCCACGCCGAGCACCGGGAAGGCGGTGAGGCCGATGGTTTGGGTGCTCAGGCTCGCCCAGGTGAAGAAGGGCATCCGAAACCAGGTCATGCCCGGTGCGCGCATCATCACGATGGTGGTGATCAGGTTGAGCGCGCCGAGCGTGGTGCCGAGACTGCTGAGTTGGAGCGCCCAATCCCAGTAATCGACGCCGACGCCGGGGCTGTAAGGCAGTTCGGTCAGCGGAATGATGCCGACCCAGCCGGCATGCGAGAAATCGCCGACGAACAGCGAGATCATCACCAGCGCCGCTCCGGCGGCCGTGAGCCAGAGGCTGACCGCGTTGAGGTAGGGGAACGCCATGTCCCGCGCGCCGATCTGGAGCGGGACGATGATGTTCTGGAATCCGGTGAGCACCACTGTGACCGCGAAGATGATCATGATCGTGCCGTGGGAGCTGTAGATCTGATCGAAATGGAACGGCGGCAGGTAGCCGTGCAGCGCCTGAAGATGACCGGCGGAATGGGGGCCATCGGCCATTGCCTGCTGGGTTCGGATCATCACCCCGTCGATGAAGCCGCGAAACAGCATGACCAGCCCGACGATGATGTACATCACCCCGATTTTCTTGTGGTCGAGCGAGGTGATCCATTCACGGATCAGATAGCCCCATTTGCGGTAGTAGGTGAGCGCCGCCATGATCACGAGGCCGGCGCCTGCCGCGAAGATGAAGGCGCCGAGCACGATGCCATTGTGATAGGGGATCTGGGCGAGGGTGAGCCGGCCGAACAGCGGCGTCCAGGGGCCTTGGAGATGAACCAGCACTGTGATGTCCCTCGTTATGATTTCTGCGAAGCGTAGGCGGTCAGATATCCGGCATGATCACGCTTGTTCCTGAGCATGTCCTTGGTCAGGAAAATCGGGGTCCGGTAGGTCTTGCCGTCCATCGCCGCGGTGATGACATGCCGGAACAGATGCGGCTCGACATCGGCGTAGATCGCGTGATGGTGCGCGATATTGACGGTGGGACGGGCGAGTTTCTCGAATGCGGCGTAGCTGAGGCGGCTGGTGCCGCCCTTGACCTTGGCCACCCATGTCTTGAAATCGGCGGGGGAGACCGCGTGGGTCGGAAACTGCATCCACGACATGCCGGCGCCGCTGATATCCGCCGAGAAGCCGATCCATTTTCCGGGATGATCGACCCGCATGACGTCCTTGGTCCGCATGCCGGGCATCACGTCGATCATGCCGATGAGTTGCGGGATATAGAAATCGTTGACCACATCGGTCGCGGTCAGGCGGAATTCGACGGTCCGTCCGGTCGGCACATAGACCGTATTGAGGGTGGCGATCTTTTGTTTTGGATAGATAAACAGCCATTGCCAGTCGGTCGCGACCACGTTGATGATCAGCGGGTGGACCGCCACGGCCCCGCCGGGCGGGGGGTTCGCCGCCGAGGTCTTCCGGTTGAGTATGGTCGGGTTATAGGGGTTGACCCCGAACACGCCCTGCCAGGAGAAATAGCCGAGCGCGATCACCGCGATAAGCGGAATCCCCCACATCAGCAATTCGAGGCGCACCGAATGGGTGAATTCGGGATCGTATTTCGCCTGACGCGAGGCCCGGTAGCGCCACATCGCGATCAGGATGAAAATCAGGGTTGGCAGAATGATGCAGAGCATGATCAGCACGTCGATCACGGTGAAGCGCCATTCGGCGCGCGCGATCGTGCCGACCGGATCGAACAGGCGGATATGGGTGTCGCTGCAACCGCCGAGCAACAAAGCCAGACCCATCGGTGCCCGGCCCATCCAGCGGCGCCAGTTCGCCCTTGCGGGCTGCGCCTTCGTTTCGGGCTGGGCCGGCAAATCGAGTCGGGCATTCATGTCGTCACCCGTGCTGAACGTACCCAAACGTTTTTATCCCTTCGTAAGTCCGAGCCGTATTCCTGTAGTCGCATACATATCGGCGCATGTTACGAATCGATCAACTGGCGTTTACAAATCCAGTGGTCACATATAATTGTTCAATACACTATATCTTGAAGTCGAAACGGAAAGTTCACGCGACCGGCATTGATCGTCATGCCGGTCGCGTGATCGCAATTCAGGCTGCCTTGGCGTGAGACGAGGTTTTTTCGTCATCGGGATTTGACATGCCGGGTGGCTTGCCGCCGGTCGGCTTCGGGTCGGCGACGTATTCGAACGGTGCGGTGTTCCACGGACCGCGCATGTCCTCGCCCTGCGAGAGATTGTAGACGACATTAACGGTCTCGTCCGGCTGGATGGTGCCGAACATCGGGTCGGTCAGTTTGCCGAGCGAATCGAGCGCTTTCATGAACATCTGCGCGTGGGTGATCTCGCGGGTCAGCAGATGGACCAGGGTTTCGCGGGTGCCCTCATCGTCGCACTGGTGAATCAGGGCTTCGTAGGTCTGGCGCGCACCCGCTTCGGCAGCGATATTGGCCCGCAGGTCGCGCACCACGTTGCCGCCTTCGTTAATATAGGAAGCGGTCCAGGCCGAACCCTGACTGTCGACGAAATGCGGGCCGATGCCCTTGATTGCGAACAGCGGCACATCGTGGAGTTTGTGATGCTGCTTCTGGGAGGTATGCTGGACGATGAGCTTGCCGACCATTTCGAGATGGCTGAACTCCTCGATCGCGATGTCCTGCAACATGTCACGGATGCCGGGATCTTCGACGTGGAAGGATTGGACCCAGTACTGGAGCGCCGCCGTCAATTCACCGGTCGCACCGCCGAACTGTTCGAGCAGATACTGGCCGAAAACCGGATTCGGCGTCCCGACTTTGACGGGCCGGATGGTTTCCTTGCGATGGTAGAACATGATGGTATCTCCTGCGAATTTATAAAACCTTACCGCAGGTGATGCGAGGCGGCGGGGACCGCAACCGGCAGATGCGGAGATGACCCATTGTTCACGGCCCGGTCAACCGGTGGTGATCGATCGGGAACGGGCCGTTGTCAGGGTTGCGATGATCAGTGGTGCGGCTGGTCGAGAACGTCGCGGATGCGGGTGGCGAGCTGTTCGAAGGTGAACGGCTTGGTCAGCAGCGCGACCCCGGCATCGAGCCGGCCCTGATGGACGATGGCGTTGCGGGAATAGCCGGTGGTGAACAGGACACGCAGATCGGGGCGGATGATCTGGGCTTCGGTTGCCAGCACCCGGCCGGTGCGGCCGGGGAGCACCACGTCGGTGAACAGCAGGTCGATCCGGCCCGGGGTGCGGATGATCTCCATCGCGGCGTTGGAATCGGCGGCTTCGAGCACGCTGTAGCCGAGTTCGTTGAGCATCATGACGCTGTAGCTGCGCACATCGTCGTTATCTTCGACGACGAGGATGATCTCTTCCTTGAGGCCGCCGGGCGGGGCGACCGCGACGGTTGCGGCGGTATCGGTCAGATCGCCCCGATAGCGCGGGAAATAGAGCCGGACCGTGGTGCCCTGGCCCGGTTCGCTATAGATGGTGATGTGGCCGCCGGATTGCTTGACGAAGCCATAGACCATGCTGAGCCCGAGGCCGGTGCCCTTGCCGACCTCCTTGGTGGTGTAGAACGGCTCGAACACCCGGCCCAAGGTTTCGGTGTCCATGCCGCTGCCGCTGTCGCTGATCGAGACCACGGCGTACTGGCCGGGGATCACTTCGGAATCCCGCGCGGTGTAGGAATCATCGAGCATGGTATTGCCGGTTTCGATCGTCAGCTTGCCACCGCCGGGCATCGCGTCGCGGGCGTTGACCGCGAGGTTGAGGATGGCGTTTTCGAGCTGGTTCTGATCGACCTCGACCGGCCAGAGCCGCGCGGCGGTGACGGTTTCGAGCTCGATGGTTTCGCCGAGGGTCCGGTGCAGCAACTCGGTGCTGTCGCGGACCACGGCATTGAGGTCGAGCGGCTTGGGGTCGAGCGGCTGGCGGCGCGAGAAGGCGAGCAGGCGGGCGGTGAGGGTCGCGGCGCGCTGGGCCCCCTGGGTCGCAAGGTTGAGGGCGCGGGTGACGCGCGGATTGTCCTGCGGGCCGCGGCGGCGGATGGTATCGAGGCCGCCGATGATCACGGTGAGCAGATTATTGAAATCATGGGCGACCCCGCCGGTGAGCTGGCCGACCGCTTCCATTTTCTGCGCCTGGCGCAGGGCATCTTCCGCCTGCAGGCGTTCGGCGACGGCGACGGCGATCCGTTCCTCAAGGGTGGCGTTCAACCGTTCCATCGCGCGGGTCTGGGCGCGCAGCTCATCCTGCGCCGCCTTTTCGCCGGAAATGTCGATCACCGCGCCGATCAGCCGGGGCCCGGTGGCGGAACCCGCTTCGAGCATGCCGCGGGCGATCACGTGGCGCGGGGCATCGCCGCCGAGAATCCGGTATTCCGCCTCGAAGGGCCGATTTTCCATGATGGCTGCCGCGATCGCGTCAACCACGCGATCCCGATCGTCAGGGTCGATCCCTTGGGTGAACTGCTCCAGCGGGAGGCCTTGGGCCGCCACCGCTTCGGGGACGCCGAAAAACGCGACGAGGGGACCGAACACCATGGTGCGGTTGGTGTCGACATCGAGTTCGAAAATCGCGACCCGTCCGGTGGCCAACGCGATGTCGAGGCGTTCGCGGGTCATCAGCAGTTGCTGCTCGCTGCGCATGATTTCGCGCGCGGCCTCACGCCGGACCATCGCCATCTGGATGTTGGTCGCGACTCGCGCCAGCAATTCGCGGGCGGCGAAGGGTTTGGTCAGGTAATCATCGGCCCCGGCGTCGAGGCCTTCGATTTTCGCCTCCTCGCCGGCGCGGGCCGAGAGCAGCACGACCGGGGTACCGGCCAGAGCGCGTTCGGCCCGGACGGTCCGCAGCAGGCCGAACCCGTCGAGCCGGGGCATCATGACGTCCGAGAGGATCAGATCGGGGGGTGCCTGCCGCGCGGCTTCGAGGGCGGCGAGACCATCGGGGACCGCCTCGACCGTGTAGCCCTGGCCGGTCAGCAGGCGGCTGACATAGTCCCGCATGTCCGTGTTGTCGTCGGCGAGGATGATGCGCTGGCCACGCCTCGCGCGATCGGGGTGCGAGCCGTCCTGCATGGCGGGGGGGACGCTCTGGTCCGGCAGCCAGCGCATCGCTTCCTCGACGAACAGGGCGGCATTGCGGGGCTCGGCGGCGGAACTTGCGGTCGCGATCTGGTCTGGCGGCAGATGGGCGGTGCCGAAGGCGAGGTGGATGATGAAACAGGTGCCGGCGCCCGGTTCGCTCTCGACGGCGATGGTGCCGCCGTGGAGGCGGACCAGCTCCTGTACCAGAGCGAGGCCGATGCCGCTGCCCTCGATGCTGCGGCCCTGGCCGGCTTCGACCCGGTGGAACCGCTCGAAGAGGCGGGGCACTTCGGCGGGGGGAACGCCGATGCCGGTATCGCGGACCCGGATTTCGGCGTGGGTGCCATCGGCCGTGGGGCGAACACTGAGGTCGATGCCGCCGTGGAGGGTGAATTTGAAGGCGTTGGAGAGCAGGTTGAACAGAATTTTTTCCCACATCTCGCGATCGAGATAGACCGGCGCGGGCAAGGGGGGTGTCTCGACCTGGAGGGTGAGCCCTGCGCGCTCGATCGCGGCGCGAAAGCAGGAGGCGATTTCCGCGCTGAAGGCGGCGAGGTCGGTGGGGGCGAAGCGCGCACCGGTGCGGCCGGCCTCGATCCGCGAGAAATCGAGCAGGTTGTTGACCAGGCGCAGCAGGCGGGTGCCGTTGCGGAAGGCGAGCGCGATCTGGTCGTGGACCGCGCCTTCGGTTGCGGCCAGCGCGTCTTCCAGCGGGCTCAGCATCAGGGTCAGCGGGGTGCGGAACTCGTGGCTGACATTGGCGAAGAAAACGGTTTTGGCGCGATCGAGCTCGGCCAGCGCCTCGGCCCGGCGGCGTTCCGCCTCGAAGGCGCGGACCCGGGCGAGGGCGGCGCCGATCTGGCCGCAGAGGAGGGTGACGAAATCGTTATACGCGGGGTCGAATGCCCGGTTGGGGTTGAGGCCGACCACCATGACCCCGGCGGTGGTTTCCTGCTCGGCCTGGTTGGGGATCGGGACGATCAGGGCGTTGGTGGGCGGGCGGTCCCAGATGCCGTGGGGGAGGGTCGCGAAGCGGTCGGCGAGGTCGGTGACGAGGACGGGTTGGGCGGTTTGGAGGATCGCATCGATCGGCCAGACCGGGTCCGTGGCCTCGATCCGGACGGGCGAGGCGGTGAGGCCCGGGGCGATGCCGGAATGGGCCACGAGGTCGGCACCCGCGTGCTGCTGGTCGTAAAGGTAGGTGAGGACGAAGGGGAGGTCGGCGGTGTTGGTGGCGAGTTCGGTGCCGATGGCGGAAAACAGGGCGGCTTCGTCGTTCGCGGCGGCGGCGGCGGCGCCGAGGCGGCGGAGGGTTTCGAGCCGGCGGTCGTTGATGACCCGTTCGGTTTCCTCGACGACGACGCAGAACATCCCCGCGATCGCGCCATCGTCGTCAAACAGGGGGCTGTAGGAAAACGTGTGGTAGGTTTCCTCGGTGAAGCCGCTGCGCTGCAGCAGGAGCAGCATGGCTTCGGAGTAGGTGGCTTCGCCGGTTTCGAGCACCTGGGCGATCAGGGGGCCGATATCGGGCCAGATTTCGGCCCAGACGTTCCGGGCCGGTTTGCCGAGGGCTCCGGGGTGCTTGACGCCGAGGGTGGGACAATAGGCGTCGTTATAGAGGAATGTCAGATCGGGCCCCCAGGCCATCCACATCTGGTAGCGGGAGGTGACCATCATGAGGACGATGGAGTGCAGGCTGCGGGGCCAGGATTCTAACGGGCCGAGCGGGGTTGCGGCCCAATCGTGGGCGCGGATGAGATATCCCATTTCGCCGCCGCGAGCGAGCTGGTCGATGCCGCCGGACGGGCGGTCCGTCGGCTTCACGTGGGTCATGCAGTGCCGAGGGCTGTGCAGATCCGTTCGATCAACGGATCGATCGCGAAGGGTTTTGCGGCGGTTTGCCAGTGGGAGCGGTTGTTTGGGCAGTCGCCGTCGCCATAGCCGGAGAGCAGGAGGAAGCGGATACCCCTTGCGTCGAGGGCTTCGGCGATCGGGTAGACCTTGCCGTCCGCCACATTGACGTCGAGCAAAGCGAAATCGAGCGGCTCGGTGGTGGCGGCGGCGTGGGCGGCGGCGACGCTGGGGAAAGGGCCTACGATTTCACACTCTTCGTCCGCGAGGGCGGTTTCGAGGAGCAGGGCGATCATGGGTTCGTCATCGACGATCATGATGCGTTTGCCGGTTAGCCGGGGCGTCATGGCGGGCCAAGCCGGGCGATACCGGCTTTTATTGGGAATTTGTTCATTCGCCGCCCAGATGGCGTGCAATTCATGCCGGTGCAAGGGGTTTTGCCGGTGGCGCAGAAATAATCCGGAGCGTGATTGTTGCGGAACTTTATCTGTTTTTGAGGCGAAGTATATTATTGCGATATCGTAATGAAATGGCCGTGGTTAGGCGCGGCGGGTCAGGCGGGTTTTTTTGCGGGGCCGGGCCAGCGGTGGGACCATGAGTTCCAGCAGGGCGTGTCGTAGATGCCGACCAGGGTGAAGCCGTAGTCGCGGGGTTTGCGGGGTTTGGGCGGTTGGGGTGGTTTCGGTTCCGGGACGGGTTTGGGCCGTTGTAGCCATGAGGGCGGGGCGATGCCGAACATGCGGCAGAGCGAGCGCAATGTGGGGGCGGATTTCGGGGTTTGGGCGATGAGGTTGGCGGTGGCTTCGGCGGCGAGGAGGGAGGTGAGCGCGGCGGTGGCGGCGGCGATGTCGTCGGCGGCGTCCGGCAGGTAGCGCGGGGTGAGATGCTGCAGCCAGGCGGGGCAGCGCATGATCATGCCCGGGGTGGTGTTGGGGTTGGGGCGTGGCGGGCCGGGCGCGGCGGGTTCGGAGACGGGTTTGGGCGGGGTGGGGGTTTCGGGCTTGTTGACGGGGTGGGTGCCGGAGGGGGTGATGGCGCGGGTGAGGCGGCGGATGAAGAAGTCGAGGTGGCGGAGGAGGATTTCGACCGTGAAGTCCGACATGGTGGGGCTGGGGGTTTTGCGCGCGACGCTGACCACGAGATCCCGCAGGATCCGGACGAACTGGGCGACGGGGTGGTGGGGGTGAGTGGGCGCGATGCTGGACACCCACGCTATTAATCACATGCGGTGGGGGGTGAGAAAGCGGGATTTTCGGCGATAGCGGGCGGGTTGCGGCTTCGGTATGGTGGGGGCGTGCCGGACCTGCCGATTTCGCCGATCATTCATATTGCCGCGGCGCTGCTGATTGCGGCGGATGGGCGGATGCTGCTGGTGCGAAAGCGCGGGACGTCCGCTTTCATGCAGCCGGGGGGCAAGATCGGGCCGGATGAGGATGCGGTGACCGCGCTGGTGCGGGAGTTGCGGGAGGAGCTTGGCGTTGCCGTGAAAGCGGCGCAGGCGGTTTATCTCGGATGTTTCGAGGCGGACGCAGCCAATGAGCCGGGGCATGTGGTGCGGGCGGAGTTGTTCCGGGTGGCGCTTTCGGGGACGGCACGCCCGGATGCCGAGATCGAGGAGATGATCTGGGTCGATCCCGGTGTGGCCGCTGGCGTCGAACTGGCACCTTTGACGCGGGATTATGTGGTGCCGATGCATGCGGCGCAGGCACGTCTTTGATAGAACATCAATGACCGGGGGCTGAAATCTCGCAGCGCACCCGGCCTCAGTCGGCCTGATTTGTCAGGATTCTTTACACATTGTTTTTTGGAACTGTCCCATCCCATTCAAAATTAAGGGAATCATGATCTGGCATAGAAATTGCTAGACGTTTCGGCGCCAGACCGATTTGTCGTGGCGGCGGGACTGCTCAACGAATTTGGGCATAGATCAGGAGACTCAGATGAGAAAAATCTTTATCGCTTTAGCGACCTTCGCGGGGTTGGCGGCTTCGGTTTCGGCTCATGCCGGGGCTTACACGCCGGCGACCAGCGTGACGTACAATGCGGTCGGGCGACAGTTCACGATCACGGATAACGGTCCCGACACTGTCTATGTGGCGCCCGGGCAAAGCTTTACCTTGACGGGTAACTGGTCGATCGGAACGGTGGACACGAGCTATTGTCCCACTTGTATCATTCAGTTGTATCTTGCGGGCGTGTCACCTTTGGCTGGCCAGTCGGATCTTTATTCCAGTGAGATTCAAAATAACAATCAGGCGAGCGGCACATATTCGCTGACGCTGACCGCGCCGACCTCGTTGGGTACCTATTATGCCGGGGGCACTGCGACGCTGGAGTATGTATACATTCCAGTTAGTGGCGGCGCGAATGCGGCGGGTTTGGTCAATTATCAGATCAACGTGCCGGAGCCGGGCAGTCTGGCCTTGCTTGGGACCGGGCTGGTTCTTCTGGGTTTTGCGATCAGAAGGCGCCGGAATACCGGTATCTGAGAGTTATTCCGGAGCGGCTTCTTCAGCTTGAAGCCGCTCCGGTGCTACTGTCGGCGCAGGGGGACAGGCGAGATGGCCACCGCCTGAAGCACAGGCCGCCAAAAGGCTGCGGTCCGGATTCAAAAGAGTTTTTTGGTTCTTTTTTGCAAAAAAGAACCCTGTCTTTTCCTTGCTCCCTTTTTGAGGTGGAGCAGCATTCACCTTATGTTGGCGTCATTTTGGTAGCGACCAGGCGCGCGAAGCGGGCGGGGTCGATGGGGGTTTCGCCGTCCTGGATGCGGGCGAGGTCGAGGAGGAGGGTGGCCCAGTCGGTCATGTCTTCGCCGGATTCGGCGGGGGGGATGAGGCGTTCGATCAGGGGGTGGGTGGGGTTGAGTTCGAGGGCGGGTTTGGGAGCGTAGGATTGGCGGCCGGCGCGGCGCATCAGGCGTTGCAGCGCGAGGTCGGGCTGGGTGCCGGAGGCGGCGAGGGCGGCGGGGCTGTCGGTGAGGCGCGATGAGACCCGGACTTCGGAGACGTGGGCGTCGAGGGCGGATTTCAGGGCGGCGGTGAGGGTGGCGAGGGCGGCCGGGGTTTCGGCGGCTTCGAAGATGTCGGATGCGGCGCCGGCGTGGACCAGTTTTTTGTCGGCGTAGGTGGCGAGGCGTTCGGGCCAGAAGAAGTCGATCTGGTCGGACAGGAGGAGGATTTCGAAGCCTTTGGCGCGGAGGCCTTCGATCTGGGGCGAGGCTTTGATGCGCTCGGGGTCTTCGCCGGTGATGTAGTAGATGTCTTTCTGGGTTTCCGGCATGCGGGCGATGTAATCATCGAGCGAGGTGAGGTCGTCGCCGTGGGTGGAGCGGAAGCGGGCGAGGGCCGCGATTTCGGTGCGGTGGTCGTTGTCGTCGTAGATGCCTTCCTTCAGGACCGGGCCGAATTGCTCGATGAAGGGTTTGTAGGCTTCGGCGTCCCTGGCGCGGGATTTGAGTTCGGTGATGACGCGGTTGACCAGGGCCTTGCGGATGCGGGCGAGGACCGGGGTGGATTGCAGCATTTCACGCGAGACGTTGAGCGGCAGGTCTTCGGTGTCGACCACGCCTTCGATGAAGCGGAGCCAGCCGGGGAGGAGTTTGGCGTCGTCGGTGATGAACATGCGGCGGACGTGGAGGCGGACGTGGGATTCGCGATCGTCCTCGGTCACCGGGAAGGGGGATTGGCCGGGGATGAAGAGCAGGGCGGAGAATTCGATCGAGCCTTCCGCGCTCCAGTGGATGGTGGCCCAGGGCTGGTCGAACATGTGGCCGAGGTGGCGGTAGAATTCGGTGTAGTCCTGTTCGGTGACGTCGGATTTGCGTTTGCGCCAGAGGGCGGTGCCTTCGTTGGCGGGCTGGAATTTGCCGTCGCGTTCGATCCTGATCGGGACGGAGATGTGGTCGGCCCATTTGCGCAGGATGGTTTCGAGCCGGACGGGTTCGAGGTATTCATCGGCGTCCGGCTTGATGTGGAGGATGACATCGGAGCCCGGGGTGTCGCGGGTGGCTTCGGCGATGCGGTAGCCGCCGCGGCCATCGGAGGTCCATTTATGGGCGGCGGTGGTGCCGGCGCGGCGGGAGATCATTTCGACGGTGTCGGCGACCATGAAGGCGGAATAGAAGCCGACGCCGAACTGGCCGATGAGGCTGGGGCGTTCTTCGGGTTTGGCATCGGCCAGGGTTTCGGTGAAGGCGCGGGTGCCGGAGCGGGCGATGGTGCCGAGGTGGCTGGCGAGGTCTTCGGCGGTCATGCCGATGCCGTCATCCGCGATGGTGATGGTGCGGGCTTCCTTGTCGACGCTGATGCGGATCGAGGCGTCTTCCGGGAGGGCGAGGGATTCATCGGACAGAGCGAGGAAGCGGCGGCGGTCGATCGCGTCGGCGGCGTTGGCGACCAGCTCGCGCAGGAAGATTTCGCGCTCGGAATAGAGGGAGTGAACGACCAGGTCGAGCAGGCGGCCGACTTCGGCATCGAAGGGGCGGGTTGTTTCGGTTGTTTCGGTCATTGCGATCCTCGAAGGGTTGGCCTTGGAAGGGCGGGATTTCGATCGCGCAGATAGGCGAGAGTGGGCGATGTTGCAATCGGGGCGGGGGGATTTCGCGACGGGGGATGCGGTTTCGCTTTACGGCAAGTGTAACGATTGCTAACCGGAACATGAAGAAAAATTCAGGGAGCGACGGGATATGAGGCAGTGGATGGCGCGGCGTGGCCGGGTTCTGGCGGGGCTGGTTTTGCTGGGCGGGCTTGCGGGGTGTGCCGCGCAGGGGGACGCTGCGGCGACCGGGCCGGTTGGGGCGGCGCAGGTGCCGGCGGGGACGGCGCAGACGGCGCTGATGGCGCGGTATGGCGAACGGATGGCGCGGCAGGTGCGATCGGATCGGGTGTTCGATGGCATATTGGAGCGGGCGCATGTCCGGACGGGGTTCGGGGTGCTGGCGGTGGTGACGCCGCTCGGGTTCGTGCAGAAGGCCGGGGTTCAGGCGGGGGTGGTGCCGCCGGCGGTTTCGGCGGCGGTGATCAGGCATCTGCTCGGCGTGAATTTCGGGCGGTTCCTGCCGGGGATGCCGGATCGTCCGTTGATGTTCGAGTTTCCGGTGCAGCCGCCGGGTGTGGGTGCGGCTGCGGCGGGGGGTGTTCGGGACGGTTCGGTGTTCAGGCAGCAGGAGATCGTGCTGTATCAGCCCAATGCGGTTCTGGTTGCGCGGGTGGGTTCGGCGGTGCCGCTGGGCGCTTATATCAAGCAACTCGATGCGAGTCTGGCGGCGAGTTTCGATGCGATGCCGCCGGAGGCAGGGGTGACAGCTGCGCTCGTGATGGGGGTGAAGCCGGGGATGAAGTCGCGGGCGTGGGTGGTGACCGGGCGGAATCATATGTCGGCGGCGCTGATCGACAAGATCGAGACGGTGGCGGAGGCGGTGCCGGCGGTGCCGGTGCAGGGCGGGCCGATTGCGTTCGCGATCATTTTCAATGTGTGGGGCGGCGGGGTGCCGGTTACGGATGCGAAGCACCCGGTGCCGATGCCGAGGCAATGGTTTCAGGGCGCGGTGGGGAATGTCGAGGTGCCGGATGGGGTGTTTGCGCGGATCTGGAAGTGAGGGGTGGGGTGTCAGCGCTCTTCGACACCCGTTGCCTGATCGCCGAGCAGAAAGCGTGGACCGGAGCCGGTGAGAGCAACCTGGTCGTCGGGGTTGTAGAGGGCGCAGTGTTTGAGGGAGAGGCAGCCGCAGCCGATGCAGCCGCCGAGGCGGGCGTGGGTTTTCTGGAGGAAGGTGATCTGGGCGGCGATGCGGGCCTGGATTCGGGTTGCGATGGTCTGCCACTCATGGGCTGAGGGGGCTTGATCACGGGGTAGGGTTGCGAGTTCGGCTTCGATTTCGGCGATGGTGAGGCCGAGTTTCTGGGCGATCAGGGCGAAGGAGAGGCGGCGGATGTCGGCGCGGGCGAAGCGGCGCTGGTTGCCCGCGCCGCGTGAGGCCGTAACGAGGCCGCGCTGTTCGTAGAAGCGGATGGCGGAGACGGACAGGCCGGTTCTGCGGGCAAGTTCGCCGATGGACAAAGTCGGGCGGAGTTTCACGGAAATCATCCTCGGAAAATGCTTGACCTTAAGTTAACTTGAGGTTCTAGGGCTTGCAACCGGCAAGCACTCTCCGCTTGCATCAAAAGGAGATTGACCATGTCGGCATTACGGATTGAGCATGTGAATATCACGGTGTCGGACCCTGAACGGACGTCGCGGCTGTTGGAATCGTTGTTCGGCTGGGAGGTGCGATGGAGCGGGATTGCTCAGAATGGCGGGAGGACGATCCATGTCGGCTCCGGGGATCATTATGTCGCGCTGTATAATGGTGGGAGCGTTGCCGGCGGGTTCGGCAAGGGACGGCCCCTCAATCATATCGGGATCGAGGTCGATGATCTTGAGGAGACCGAGGCGCGGGTGCTTGCTGCGGGTTTGAGGACGTTCAGCCACGGAAATTATGAACCGGGCCGCCGGTTCTATTTTTTCGATCTCGATGAGATTGAATATGAGATCGTCTGCTACGCGGCGGAGACGGATCGTCGATCGGATAGCTGAGCTTTTGGATTTTTCATCTGGAAGGGGTGGGCGGGGCCGAGTTTCGTCGCGACCATCCCCTGGTGGCGCGATGCGTCATGTGGCTGCAGGTGCGCGACGGGTTGATTTCGCGGCGCTGGGGTGGAAACATGGGGTGTTGGATGAAGGAAGAACGTCATGGCGCTATCCTCGCGGATGAAGATTCTTGTGGTCGAGGATGATCCCGATGTGGGGCGGTTGTTGGTCAATGCCTTGTCCGAGGCGGGGTATGAGGTGGTTTGGGCTTCGGATGGCAAGGCGGGGGTGACGGCGGCTTTGGGGGGTGAGTATGGGCTGATCATTCTGGATCGGCAGTTGGGTGACGGGATCGACGGGACCGATATTTTGCGGGCGGTGCGCGGGAGCGGGCGGGAGGTTCCGGCGTTGTTTCTGTCCGGGTTGGGCGAGGTTTCGGATTGGGTGGCGGGATTGCAGGCCGGGGGCGATGATTATCTGGTCAAACCGTTCAAGATGGATGAGTTGCTCGCGAGGATCGAGGCGCTGACATCGGCCCCCGCCCTGAAATAGGCGGAGATCCTCCGAGCGGCAGGACCGCAAGGAGCGAAAGTTTTTTGCTTCTTTTTTTCAAATTTTGCTTCTTTTTTTCAAAAAAGAAGTCTTCCCTTAACTTTTATCCCTTAAGCCGCGATCGGATCGACATCGAGCGCGTAGCCCGCGGCGCGGACGGTGCGGACGAGGTCGGTTTCGGTTTCGGCGTTGATGGCTTTGCGGAGGCGGCGGATGTGGACGTCCACGGTGCGGGGTTCGACGTGGATATCGCGGCCCCAGACGGCGTTGAGCACGTCTTCACGCGAGAAGACGCGGCGGGGGTGGCGCATGAAGAATTCGAGCAGGCGGAATTCGGTGGGGCCGAGGTGGAGGGTGCGGCCGGCGCGGGTGACGCGGTGGGTTGTGGGGTCGAGTTCGATATCGTGGAAGGTGAGCGGGGTTTTGGCCGGGGTGGCGCCGGAGCGGCGGAGCAGGGCGCGGATGCGGGCGATGAGGGCTTCGGGGGAGAAGGGTTTGGTGATGTAGTCATCGGCGCCGGTTTCGAGGCCGCGCACAGCGTCCTGATCTTCGGCGCGGGCGGTGAGCATGATGACCGGGAGGCTGCGGGTGAGCGGGCGGCGGCGGAGCTGGCGGCAGAGTTCGATGCCGGAGAGGGTGGGGAGCATCCAGTCGAGCAGGAGGAGGTCGGGCGGGGTTTCGGTGATTTTGACGAGGGCTTCGTTGCCGTCGCCCGCGTCGTCCACCGCGAAGCCGGCTTTTTCGAGGTTGTAGCGCAGGAGGGTGACGAGGGGGGCTTCGTCCTCGACGACGAGGATGAGGGGTTTGCCGTGGTCGTTCATGGCGCGGTCCGTCACGGTTTGGATTGGGCGAAGTAGGCGGCGGAGAGGTCGCCTTTGGGGCGGTTTTCCGGGAGGCTGGTGCCGGTGGCGGCGTAGTAGGTGAGTTCGGCGACGTTGGTGGCGTGGTCGCCGATGCGTTCGAGGTTTTTCGCGATGAAGAGGAGGTGGGTGCAGGCGGAGATGTTGCGGGGGTCTTCCATCATGTAGGTGATGAGTTCGCGGAAGATGGTGGTGTAGAGATCGTCGATCATCTGATCGGCGCGCCAGACGGCGGTGGCTTTGTCGATATCGGCGTCGCCGATGGCGTCGATGGTGGATTTGAGGTTTTCCTGCACCAGGCGCGACATTTGCGCGAGGCTGGCGAGCGGGTAGGCGGGGGAGGATTCGTTGAGGACGAGGGTGCGTTTGGCGACGTTGGCGGCGTAGTCGCCGATGCGTTCGAGGTCGGTGGTGACCTTCAGGGCGGCGACGACCTGGCGGAGGTCGTTGGCGACCGGGGCGCGGGTGGCGAGGAGGCGGATGGCGAATTGCTCGATGCTGCGTTCCTCGGCATCGACCCGTGCATCGAATTCGACGACGCGGGCGGCGAGTTCGGCATCGCGGGTGATCAGGGCGGTGGTGGCATCGGCCAGTTCGGTTTCGACGAGGCCGCCCATCGCCGCGATCATGTCGCGCAGGCGGGTGAGGTCGGTTTCGAAGCTGGAGAGGATGTGGCGGGATTCGTCGCTGACGATGGGCATGGCGGTCTCCTCAGCCGAAGCGGCCGGTGATGTATTCCTGGGTACGGCGTTCGCGCGGGGCGGTGAACATGTCGGTCGCGGGGGCGACCTCGACGAGTTCGCCGAGGTAGAAGAAGGCGACGCGGTCGGCGCAGCGGCCGGCCTGCTGCATGTTGTGGGTGACGATGACGATGGTGAAATCGCGCTTGAGTTCGGCGATGAGCTGTTCGATTTTCAGGGTGGAGATCGGGTCGAGCGCGCTGGTCGGTTCGTCGAGCAGGATGACCTGGGGGCGGACGGCGATGGTGCGGGCGATGCAGAGGCGCTGCTGCTGGCCGCCGGACAAGGCGAGGGCGGAGTTGGCGAGCTTGTCCTTCACCTCGTCCCACAGGGCGGCGCGGATCAGGGTGGATTCGACCCGTTCATCCAATTCGACGCGGGTGAGGCGCTCGTGCAGGCGGACGCCGAAGGCGACGTTTTCGTAGATCGATTTCGGGAAGGGTGTGGGTTTCTGGAAGACCATGCCGACACGGCGGCGGAGGCGGTTGATGTCGGTGGTGGGCGCGATGATGTTTTCACCGTCGAGCATGACCTCGCCGGTGGCGCGCTGATTGGGATAGAGGTCGTACATGCGGTTGAGGACGCGGAGCAGGGTGGATTTGCCGCAGCCGGACGGGCCGATCATCGCGGTGGTTTCGCGGTCGGGGAAGTCGAGCGAGACGGATTTGAGGGCCTGGATGGCGCCGTAGAAGAAATCGAGGTTGCGGATGGCGATGCGCGGGGAGGGCGTTGCGGCGGCAAGGGGCATCGGCGCGAGCTGTGCGGCGGCTTCGGGCATGGTCAGGCTCCAGCGATCGGGACCGCGCGGGGCGGCAGGGGGTGGAGCGGCATCGGGTTCATGACGCCGCTCCTTAGCCCTGTATCATGCCACGGTTATGACAGATCCATGAAGCTTTTGTGACAGATGCCCGGTTGAATCAGCTCGCGTGGGGCAGCTTCGGCTGCTTGACCATGCGGAGATAGGGCTTGAGTGTCTTGAAGCCGGCGGGATACTTGGCCTTTGCCTCGTCATCGGACACCGAGGGGACGATGATGACGTCATCGCCGTCTTTCCAGTTCGCCGGGGTGGCGACCTTGTCGGAATCGGTGAGCTGGAGCGAGTCGATCACGCGGAGGATTTCATCGAAATTGCGACCGGTCGCCATCGGGTAGGTGAGGATCAGCCGGATCTTCTTCGCGGGGTCGATGATGAAGACCGAACGCACCGTGGCGGTGGTGCTCGCGTTGGGGTGGATCATTTCATAGAGCTTGCTGACCTTGTGGTCGTGGTCCGCGAGGATCGGGAAATCGACGGTCTGGCCCTGGGTTTCCTTGATGTCCTTCGCCCAGCCGGTGTGGTTTTCACCAGTGTCGACCGAGAGGCCGACCGGTTTGACGTTGCGCTTTTTCCATTCGGGCATCAGACGGGCGACCACGCCGAGCTCGGTGGTGCAGACCGGCGTGTAATCGGCCGGGTGGCTGAACAGAATGCCCCACGAATTGCCGAGATACTCGTGAAATTTGATGCGGCCTTCCGAACTGTCCTGTTCGAAATCCGGGGCGGTGTCGCCAAGTTGCAATGACATATTCAAGTCTCCGATTACGTTATGATGCCCCGCACATAGCGCCCATGGGCCGAAAGTCCAGCCACACGATCACAAGTCCTGGAGTGCGGGGCGATCAAACCCATATGGGGAGGCTGACCCCGAAATAGGAGCCCCCGCCCATGAAACCCTCCGTGCTCGTCATGCTCGGCATCACCGCACTCATCCTCTCCGGCTGCGGACTGGCCGCAGCACCCTGCCGCGTCACCTCCGCCGGGCTCAAAATCGTGCCGCTGGTCGGGCCCGTCGCCGCCGCCCCCACCGACGCCTGCGCCAACGTGATCGATCCGACCCCGACACGGAGTTGAGGCGCCGGAGGGCAGTAAGGCGAGGGGCGCTGCCCCTCGACCCCGCCAAAGGCGGAGCCTTTGGAATCCACTGGTTTTGGTTGGGGGAGGGCGATGCGTCATGCCTTTGAACGGCACGTGCGTGGATCGCCCTCCCCCAACCAAAACCAAAGGGTTCTAAGGGCCGCGCCCTTAGTGGGGGTGCAGGGGGCAAAGCCCCCTGCCCTTATTTGCCTTCGGGCTTAGACTGCGGTGCCGTGGTAGCGGAACTCGGTCATCATGCCGGTCATCATGTGGTAGAGGTTGTGGCAGTGGAAGGCCCAGCGGCCTGGGTTGTTGGCGTCGAGGGCGATGCGGATTGTGCCCATCGGGGGGACGACGATGGTGTCGCGCATGGCGCCGTTGAGGGGGGTGCCGTCGATGGCGATGATTTGGAAGTCGTGGCCGTGCAGGTGCATCGGGTGGGCCATCATGGAGTGGTTGACCAGGTCGATTTCGACGCGCTGGCCGCTGGTGAGCATGAGAGGGGTGACGTTTGGCCAGAATTCGTTGTTGAGGGACCAGGCGTAGGGTTTCATGTGGCCTGCGAGGTCGATGCGGTGGCGGAGGCCGGGCCGGCGCGGGGTGAGCGGGTGGCGGGCTGACAGGCGGCGTTCGAGCGAGAGGTCAACCGCGGGGGCGGGTTTGGCGGCGTGGGGGGTGATGCGGGCGATGGGGGCGCCGGGCGGGGCGAGGATGAGGCCGGTGCGGTCGGTGGTGCCTTCGAGGGTGGCGAGGATGGGGGTGGCGCGGTCGGGCGGGAGGTCGAGCAGGACGTCGAAGCGCTGGGCGATGCCGATGGGGATGCGCTTTGCCGGGATCGGGAGGCAGTCGTGGCCGTCGGTTGCGATGACCGTGCCGGTGAGACCGCCGAAATCGACCCAGAACTGGCTCGAGGATGAACCGTTGATCAGGCGCAGGCGGATGCGGGCGCTGCGGCTGGTCGCGATGACGAGCGGGTCGGAGAGGGTGCGGTCGTTGGTGAGGAAGGCGTCGTAATGGACGTCGTTGAGGTCGGATTTGCCCATCGACATGCCGTTCATGTCCATGTCTTTCATATCCATGCCGTGCATGGACATTCCGGGCATTGCGGCTGAGCGGGCGGGGTGTGGGGGGATGTCGCGGGTGGGGATGTTTTCGACCTCGCGGGTCATGGTGTGGATGGCGGGGAGGGATTGGCCGGTGAGGCCGGCCATCAGCGCTTCGGGGCTGTGGAAGCTGAAATCGTGCAGCATCATGACGACTTCCTGATGATCGGCGCGCAGGTCGGCGGCGGAATGGACGATCAGGGGGGCGGTCATGAGGTTCTGTTCCTGGAGACCCTGATGGGAGTGCATCCAGAAGGTGCCGGGGATGGCGGCGTAGTCGTAGGCCTGGGCGGCACCCGGTTTGATCGGCGGGGTTTCCATCCAGGGAAACCCGTCCTGAACCCAAGGCGGGAACTGGCCGTGCCAGTGGATGATGGTGCTGGTGCCGGCGTTGTTGATCAGGTCGACCTTGAAGCGTTCGCCGGGTGCGAGGGTGATGCCGGTGTTGCCGGCCTGGTCGGTGAGCTGGAATTTGGTGGCGGCGCGGCCGTTGACCTCGATGATGCGGGTGTGGGCGGTGAGGCGTCTCGCCGGGGCGGCGGCGCGGGCGATCGCGGGGATGGCGGGCAGACTGGCGGTGGCGGCGGCGCTGGCGAGGAAGCGGCGGCGGGGAATTGAGTATTGCATGACCCCTTTGTGGCGATTGCCACGGTGGGAAGGTCAAGGTGGGTCGTTTCAGGCGGGTGTTGCGTCGTCGGGGTGGTCGGACGGGTGGTCGTGGGGTGGGAGGTTGGTGCGGACTTCCGCGAGGGCCTGATATTCGGCCTGGAGGTCGGCGATGACCGAGCGGTCGTCGGAGGGGCCGCCCATGGTGGGGCCTTCGCGCAGGCGTTCGATCTGCTTGCGGATGGCCGCCATGGCGTCGTCGATCTGTTGGCGGAGGGGCTTATCGGACTCTGACATGGAGTGTGCGTAGCATGGGGAGGCGAGTCGGGACAGGGACGGTGCGGTCACCTACCCGAACAGGCTGCGCAGGATCACGATGAGGGATTCGGGATCGACGCCGAAGCCGATGATCAGGGCCCCGACTGTCGCCATGGTGATCCAGCCGGTCATGGGGATGGCCATGGCCATTTCGGGGGTTGCGGTGCGTTCGACCGGTTTGAGCGACATCACGATGATGATGCGCAGGTAGTAGAACAGGCCGATCACGCTGGTGACGACGAGGGTTCCGGTGAGGATGCGCAGGTCGGCGTGGACGCCCGCGGCCATGATGTACATTTTGGCGATGAAGCCGATCGCGGGGGGCACGCCGGCGAGCGAGAGCAGTACCAGGGTCATGATGGTGGCGAGGAACGGGCGTTCCCAGAACAGGCCGTGGAATTCGCTGACCTGATCGAGATCGCGCCCGGCGGTGGCGCGGGAGAGGATGCCGATGATGCCGAAGGCACCGATGACGGTGATGGCGTAGGTGACGATGTAGAAGATGACGCCGGCGCGGCCGATCGCGCTGGCGGCGAGGAGGGCGACCAAGACGTAGCCGAGATGGGCGATCGAGGAATAGCCGAGGATGCGTTTGATGTTTTCCTGCATCAACGCGAGGAGATTGCCGATCGCCATCGAGAGGATCGCGACGATGGTGATGGCGGTGATGGTGCCGTGCGAGAAGGCGACGCCGGGCATTTCGAGGATACGGATGATCACGGCGAGGACGGCGATTTTCGGGATCACCGCGACGTAGGCGGCGGAGGGTGCGGGGGCGCCGGCGTAGATGTCCGGCACCCAGATGTGGAAGGGCACCACGCCGAGCTTGAAGCCGGCACCCGCGCCGATCAGGGCGACGGCGGCGAGCAGGATGGGCGTGCCGGTGAGCATGGTGGCGAGGACGGGGGTGAATTGCAGGTGGTTGGTCGCGAGTTCGACCAGGGCGATGCCGAACAGGACGAGTGCCGAGGACATGCCTGAGAGGATGAGGTATTTCAGCCCGGCTTCCTCGGCGCCCGGGCGGTAGCGCGGGTAGGCGATCATGCCGATCATGGCGAGGCTCATGGTCTCCAGCCCGAGGAACAGGGTGATGAAGCTGGCCGAGAGGGTGAGGGCGACCGCGCCGAGGGTCGCGATGAGCAGGAGCAGCGGGTATTCCTCGCGCGGGAGCTTGATGCCGGTGGTGAAATAGCCGGCGGCGAGGATCAGCACGCCGAGTGCGGCGAGGATCACGAGGGCGGCGAAGCCGAGAGATTCGGTGGTGAAGATGAAGAGGGTGGGCATCGGCGCGGGGCCGGTGGCGTTGATCGCCCAGGGCGTGCTGGCGATGGCGGCCAGCAGGCCGATGGCGCTGATGGCGACGCTGCCCGCGAAGCTGCGCTTGATCGCGATGGCGGCGAGCAGGATGGTGATGGCCGCCGCAAGGATGAGCAGCGGGGCGGACGCCTGCAGATGGGAGATCATGTGCCGCTCCGGGTGAGGGTCAGTCCTGCGGTGGTGTCGATCGGGACGAGGTTGCCGAGGCCGGGGGCTGCGATTTTGAGGACCGGCTGGGGGTAGACGCCGAGCCAGATGATGGCGGCGCCGAGGGCGATCATCACGATGGTTTCGCGCGCGCCGAAATCGGCCAGGGTGCGGGGTTCGGCGGCATTGCCGTGGAAGGCGCGCTGGATCGCGATGAGGGAATAGAGGGCGGCGGGGATCAGGCCGATCGCGGCGAAGATGGCGATGAGCGGGGCGACTTCGTAGGTGCCGCGCAGGATCAGGAATTCGCCGACGAAATTGCCGAGGCCGGGCAGGCCCATCGAGGCGAGGACGAAGAAGGCCCCGAAGGAGGAGAGGCGCGGCACGTCGGTCCAGAGGCCGCCCATGCGGCCGAGATCGCGGGTGTGGAGGCGTTTCTGGATGCTGCCGACGGTGATGAACAGCGCGCCGGTGCTGATGCCGTGGGCGATCATGAGGATGACGACGCCCTGCCAGGCGATGTAGTTGAAGCTGTAGATGCCGACCAGGACGAAGCCCATGTGGCTGATGGAGGAATAGGCCACGAGCTTCTTGAGGTCGGACTGGCCGTAGGCGAGGATGGCGCCGTAGAAGATGCTGATGACGCCGAGCCACATGGCGATAGGCGCGATATCACGCGAGGCGGCGACGAAGAGCGGCACGGCGAAGCGGAGCAGGCCGTAGCCGGCGGTTTTCAGCAAAATGCTGGCAAGGATGACCGAGCCGGCGGTGGGGGCTTCGGTGTGGGTTTCGGGCAGCCAGGTGTGGACCGGGAAGGAGGGCAGCTTGACCAGGAAGGCGATGAAGAAGCCGAGCATGACGAGATAGCCGAAGGTGCCGCCGGGCTGGCTGGTGAGGAGTGCGAAGTAGTCGAAGGTGAGTTTGCCGGTCTGCTGGTCGTGCAGGAAGGCGAGGGCGAGGATGGACAGCAGCATCAGCAGGCCGCTGCCCTGGGTGAACAGGAAGAATTTGAGCGCGGCGCGGCGGCGGTTTTCGTGGCCCCAGATGGCGATGATGAAATACATCGGCACCAGCATGACTTCCCAGAAGAAGAAGAACAGGAAGAGGTCGAGCGCGAGGAAGACGCCGATCGAGCCGGCGAGGGACCAGAGCAGGTTGGCGTGGAAGAAGCCGACATCGTCCTGGATTTCCTTCCAGGAGACCACCACCGAGAACACGCCGATGGCGAGGGTGAGGACGATGAGGAGCCAGCTCAGCCCGTCGAGATCGAGGCGGAGGCTGATGCCGAAGGAGGGAATCCACGGTGCGTCGAATCCGACCAGCCAGTGGCCGGGGGCGATGAGGTTGGCGGGGGTGACGTTGTGCAGGAGGGGCAGGATCAGGATCAGGTCGAGCACGAGGGCCGCGAGGCTGATGACGCGCGGCAAGGTGGGGTTGAGTTTTCCGGCGGGCCAGGCGAGCAGGCCGCCGGCGAGCGGGATGACGAGCAGCCAGAGGAGGATCATTTGAACACCAGAATGGCAATGGTTGCGATCGAGCCGACCATCAGCCAGCCTGCGTAGCGGCGGACCTGACCGACCTGGCTGCCGCGCAGCGCCTGGTGGAGCCGCAGCGCGATGGCCATGAGGAGGGTGACGATGAGATCGACCGGATCGTTGCGGAGGATGCGGACGAGGGCGAGGAAGGGACGGACGAACAGGACATCGTAGATCGCATCGAAGCCGAAGCCGCTCGCCATCAGGCGGCGGAATGCGCTGGGCGGGGCGAGGCCGACGCGTTCCCAGTGGCCGTTGCGGAACAGGACGAAGGCGATGCCGAGGCCGAACAGGGGGATGACGTAGCCTGCGCCTTCCACGATGATGTCGAGCCCGCCATGCGCCTTGATCGCGCCGACCGCCGGGGTCAGCAGGGTCAGGACCATCTGGTTGTCGCCGAGGAAGTTCGGGGTTTCGAGCCAGCCGATCAGGACCGAGCCGGCGGCGAGGATGATCAGCGGGATGGCGATGCGGATGCCGTAGGGTTCGAACACCTCGGAATGGGCGGGGCCGAAGAAGACCAGGAAGACGACGCGGAAGATGTAGGTGGCGGTGACCAGCGCGCCGAGCAGGCCGGCGGCCCAGAGGATCGGGCCGAGGCCGGGAGCGTACCAGACCGCGCCGAGGATCATTTCCTTGCTGAACGAGCCCGCGCTGATGACCGGAAGGGCGGCGAGCGAGGCCGAGCCGATCAGGAAGCTCCAGAAGGCGAGCGGGATGCGGGTGCGCAGCCCGCCCATTTTGAAGATGTTCTGTTCATGATGCATCCGCATCGCGATGGCGCCGGCGGAGAGGAACAGCAGCGCCTTGAACACGGCATGGGTGAGGAAGTGGAACATCGCCGCCGACCACGCGCCGACGCCGAGGGCGAGGAACATGTAGCCGATCTGGCTGATGGTGGAGTAGGCGAGGACGCGCTTGATGTCGCTCTGGACCAAAGCGGCGAAGGCGGCGAGCAGGATGGTGATGGCGGCGCCGATCGAGATTGCGGCGAGCACGTCCGGCGCCAGCAGATAGAGGACGTGGAGGCGGACCACGAGATACATGCCGGCGGTGACCATGGTGGCGGCGTGGATCAGCGCGCTGACCGGGGTGGGGCCGGCCATGGCGTCGGGCAGCCAGGTCTGGAACGGGAACTGGGCGGATTTGCCGAGGCCGCCGATCAGCAGGAGGGCGGCGGCGACGGTGATCCAGCTGCCGCCGTTGGAGGCGAGATCGACCGCGCGATCGAGCATCGGCTGGATCGAGAGGGTGCCGGTCCTGACCGCGAGGAGCAAGATGCCGACCAGCATCGCGACATCGGCGACGCGGGTGACGACGAAGGATTTGCGGGCGGCGTAGCCGTTTTTCGCCTCGTGGAACCAGAAGCCGACCAGGAGGTAGCTGCAGACGCCGACCCCTTCCCAGCCGATGAACATGACCAGAAGGTCGCTCGCCAGAACCAGCAGGAGCATGGCGGCGACGAAGATGTTGAGGTAGGCGAAATAGCGGTTGTAGCCTTCCTCGCCCTCCATGTATTCGGTGGAGAACAGGTGGATCAGGGTGCCGACGATGGTGATGACCAGCATCATCAGCAGGGAGACCGGGTCGAGATAGAGGCTCAGGCCGATATGCAGGCCGGGCAGGGAGACCCAGTTCCAGAGGTGTTCGGTGTAGACATGCGAGGCGGGGGCGTCGTGGTACCAGTGGATGCCGATCAGGCTTGCGATGACCGCGGCGATGCCGACGCTGGCGGTGCCGATGAAACCGGCGACGCGGCCGGGGATGATCGAGCCGAAGAACCCGATGAGGCAGGCGCCGAGCAGCGGCGATGCGGGGACGATCCAGAGGAGGTTGTTCATGCCTTGACGTCCCGCAGCAGGGTGGCTTTGTCGCCATCGAGGGTGGTGATGCGCGCGCGCAGGCGGAGCAGCAGGATCAGGCCGAGGGCGATCTCGGCGCCCGCGAGGTTGATCACGAAGATGAACATGATCTGGCCCTGGGGGTCGCCCCAGCGCATGCCGGCGGTGATGAACAGCAGGGCGATGGCGTTGAGCATGATTTCGATCGACATCAGCACGAAGACGAGGCTGCGGCGGGCGAGCAGGCCGAGCATGCCGATGGCGAAGAGGATGGCGGCGAGCGCGGTGGGCGCCTGCCAGGAGAGTGTGACCATGGTTCAGTCTCCCGCTTTGGTCGGACGGCCGAGGTGATAGGCGCCGATGAGCCCTGCGAGCAGGAGCATCGAGGCGAGTTCGACCGCGCCGATATCGGTGGTGAACAGGCGGATGCCGACCGCCTGGGGCGAGACCACGACGTGACGGCTCGCCGCACCGCCCGCATGGTTGAGCAGGACGAAGATGAGTTCGCCGCCGAGGGCGGCGCCGAGCAGGATGGGGACGATCCAGATGGTGCGGGGTATCCAGCTGGTTTCGCGGGCGGCGGCGTTGCGGTCGAGCTTGAGCATCATGACCACGAAGAGGAACAGCACCATGATCGCGCCGGCGTAGACGATGACTTCGAGCGCGGCGGCGAAGGGCGCGCCAAGGACGAAGAAGATCACCGCCATGCCGAGCAGGGACAGCACGAAGTTGAGCAGGCCGTAGACCGGGTTGGACCGGGTGATGGCGAGGGCGGTGGTGACAAGGCTGAACGCGGCGGCGGCGTAGAAGACGATGTTGAAGGGATCGAGGGTCATGGCAGCAATCCCCTGGGGTCGACCGGTTCGGATTCGTTCAGGGCCTTGCCTTTGTCCTTGCCGAGGGCATTGACGCCGGCCACCCGGTAGAAATTGTAGTCGGGCACCTTGCCGGTGCCGGCGATCAGCAGGTTTTCCTTTTCATAGACGAGGTTCTGGCGGGAGAACTCGCTCATTTCGAAATCGGGGATCAGCTGGATCGCGGAGGTCGGGCAGGCTTCCTCGCAGAAGCCGCAGAAGATGCAGCGGGAGAAGTTGATCCGGAAATGTTCGGGGGTCCATTTATCGGGCTCGGCGGTTTTCTGCAGGCTGATGCAGTCGACCGGGCAGACCGCGGCGCAGAGGTAGCAGGAGACGCAGCGTTCCTCGCCGTCCGGATCGCGGGTGAGGACGATGCGGCCCCGGTAGCGCGGCGAGAGATAGGGCTGTTGCTCCGGGTACTGGATGGTCTCGGTCTTGTGGAACAGATGGAGGAAGGTGAGCCAGAGGGTGCGGATGGCGCTGGTGATGAACATGGCGGGTCTTCCTCAGCCGATACCGGCGAGCATCAGCGCGCCGGTGATCGCGAGATTGGCGATCGAGAGGGGCAGCATCAGCTTCCAGCCGTAGGACATCAGTTGGTCGTAGCGCGGGCGCGGCAGGGCGGCGCGGAGCAGGATGAAGAAGGCGATGAAAAAGCCGATCTTCAGGGCGAACCAGAGGGCGGGCGGCAGGAACGGGCCGTGCCAGCCGCCGAAATAGAGCACCACGGTGATCGAGGAGATCAGGACGATGCTGGCGTATTCGCCGACGAAGAACATGCCGAATTTCATGCTCGAATATTCGGTGTGAAAGCCCGCGCCGAGTTCGTTCTCGCCTTCCGGCAGGTCGAACGGGAGGCGATGGGCTTCGGCGATGCCGGCGATCAGGAAGGGCAGGAAGCCGAAGAATTGCGGGATGACGAACCAGAGATGGGTTTGCGCATCGACGATCTTTTCGAGGCTGAACGAGCCGGTCAGCATGACCACGCCGATCAGGGCGAGGCCCATGAAGACCTCGTAGCTGACCATCTGGGCGGCGGCGCGCATGCCGCCGAGCAGGGCGAACTTGCTGTTGGACGACCAGCCCGCGAGGATCACGCCATAGACCGACAGCGAGGTCATGCCGAGGAAGAACAGCAGGCCGATATTCATGTTCGGCACGATGCCGATCAGCGGGGTGATCGGCAGGACCACGAAGCCGAGCATGACGGTGGCCATCACGATGATCGGGGCGGCGACGAAGATGATCGGGTCGGCGAAAGGCGGCGTCCAGTCCTGCTTGAAGAAGATCTTGATCATGTCGGCGGCGACCTGGAGCGTGCCTTCCCAGCCGACCCGGTTGGGGCCGAGGCGGTCCTGCCAGAAGCCGAGCAGGCGGCGTTCGGCGAAGGTGAGTGCGGCGGCGAGCAGGGTGACGCTGAGCAGGATACCGGCGGCCTCTGCCAGCGCGATCAGGATCGGGATCATGAGCGGTCTCCCGCGCTGAAGGTGCCGGTGCCGGGCAGATGGAGTGCGGGTTCGCCGGGGAAGCCGGTGGCGATGCCGATCAGGCCGGCCGGCTGGCCGGGCGCGATGGTGACGAGGCGGGTGACCGTGGTGCCGCCGATGGTGCAATCGACCACGGTGCCGGCGGTGAGGCCGAATTGCGCGGCATCGTCCGGGCCGATCACGAGGTCGGGCGGGGCCATGCGGGCGGTGACGGCGGGGGCGAGGGCGCTGAGTTCATCCGAGCCGAAGACCCGGGCGAGCGGCAGGAACAGCGGGGCTCCGGCGGCGCGTGGCGGGGCGGCGAGGGTGGCGTAGGTGCTGCGCCCGGCGCTGGCGCCGAACATAAGCGCGCCGCTGCCGCCCGCGATCAGATCGCCGCCGATTTCGGTCTGGAATTTGTTGACCGCTTGGGCGGAGTTCCAGCCGGGGGACCAGAAATAGGGCACGATCGGCGAGCCGGCGTGGAGCGGCGGGCCTTCCATGGTGGTGCCGAGCGGGGAATCGGGGTGGGCGTGGGGCTTGGGTTCGCGCACGTCGAGCCCGGCGTTGACGGCGGTGCGGCCACTGTAGCGGTGAGGCAGGGTCGCCTGACGCTGCATGTCGCCTTGCCGGGTGGCGGGCCAGACGGTTTCGATGGCGGCGAGGACCGGGAGTTCGGCGGCCATTGCGCCGATCAGGGCGGCGTGGTCGTGCCAGCGATCGGCGGAGAAGCGGCCCGAGGCGATCCCGGCATCGCGCAGGACGTGCCAGGATTGCGGCGCTGTGGTGTTCGAGAAGATCGCCTTGTGGCCGCGCTGCATCCGGCCTTCGAGGTTGACGAAGGTGATGTCCGATTCGGCGAAGCTGCCGGTCGCGATGGCGATGTCGGCGTTTTCGGTGGTGGCGGTTTCGATATGGTCGAGTGCGCAGAGGGTTTCGACCCCGGCGAAGGCGCGGTCGAGCGTGGCTTCGTCGGCGCGGCGGTGAAGATCGTTTTCGAGGACGATGACGCGTTTGGCCTGGCCTGCGGCAAGCAGGTCGAGCGCGGCGGCGAGGGGTTTGGCGTCGAGCAAAGCGAGGCCGAGGGAGTTGGCTTCGGGCAGCAGGATCGCGAGGCGGGCGGCGGCACCGGCGCGGCGCAGCGCGATGACGATGTTGGCCGCGGCCAGAAGCAGATCGGGGCCGCAGGCGGCGCCGCCGACCACGATGACCGGGGCGCTGGCGCGACCGAGCACCGCCGCGATATCGCTCGCGCGGGCCGAGGGGTTTTCGCTGTGTTCGGGCGTGGTGGTGAGGGGGGCTGCGCCGTCGAGCCGGTGGGCGATCGCGCAGGCCAGCGCGGTGAGCGGGGCGGGCGCCATGCGCATGGCTTCGTGGGCGATGCCGTCGAGCCTTGTGGCGAGCGGGGTGGCGATCAGCAGGGGGACGCGGTGGCCTTCGGCGGCGATGCGGGCCGGGGTGTCGTTCCAGTCCGGGATCTGGCGGGCGTCGAGCGTGGCGCGGTCGGCGCGCTGGGCCATCTGGCGCAGCGACAGAGCGAGGATGGGGGCGATGTCCGACGGATCGTCGCCGAGGATGAGGGCGGTATCGGCGGCTTCGGCATCGGCGATCGTGGCGATCGGGATGTGGTGGTCGCGCATCAGGGCGGCGGCGGTCGCGGCGATGGCGGCGTCGTGATCGGAGACCCCGGCGAAGAAGCGGTCGGGGCCGACCAGGGCGCGCAGGGCGAAATTGGCTTCGAGCGAGGCGCGGGGCGAGCCGATGCCGATGGCGTCCCCGGCGCGGAGCAGGGTGGCCAGTGCGTTGCGGGCGGTATCGGCGTCGATATCGGAGCGTGCGGTCTCGCCGGTGCGTTGTCTGGAGCTGCGCAGGCGGGCGGCGCTTTCGAGGAAGCCGGTGCCGAAGCGGCCGCGATCGCACAGGAAATAGCCGTTGAGCGTCGCGTTGTAGCGGTTGGTGACGCGGCGGAACTCCCCTTCGCGTTCCTGCACCGTGACGTTGCAGCCGACCGCGCAATGCGGGCAGATCGAGGGGGTGGCGCGCATGTCCCATTTGCGGCGGAACCGGGCCGAGAAGGGTTTGTCGACGAAGACGCCGGTGGGGCAGACCTCGACGAGGTTGCCCGCGAATTCGTTTTCCAGCGTGCCGGATTCCGCGCGGCCGAAATAGACGTTGCGGTTGGCGCCGAACACGCCGAAATCGGTGCCGCCGGCATAGTCGCGGTAGAAGCGCACGCAGCGGTAGCAGCCGATGCAGCGGTTCATTTCATGGCGGATGAACGGGCCGAGATTCTGGTTGAGATGGGTGCGCTTGGTGAAACGGTAGCGCCGGTCGGTATGTTTGGCGAGGACGGTCATGTCCTGCAGGTGACATTCGCCGCCGACTTCGCAGACCGGGCAGTCGTGCGGGTGGTTGGTGAGGACGAATTCGACCACCCGGTCGCGGAAGGCGGCGGCGGCGGGATCGGCGATCGACATGCGCAGGCCCGGCGTTACCGGGGTCATGCAGGCCATGACGATCTGGCCGGTGTGATCGTCCGGGCCGTTGAAGACCTTGACCGCGCATTGGCGGCAGGAGCCGACCGAGCCGAGCGCGGGGTGCCAGCAGAAATAGGGGATGTCCTTCTGCGCCGACAGGCAGGCTTCGAGGATGGTCTGCCCGGGCCGCGCGGTGATGGTGAGGTTGTCGACCGTGATGTCCAGGTGGTTCAGGTCCATGGGCAGGCTTTCGTCGCGATATGTTGTTCGAACACGGGGCCGAAATACTGCAATCCGCTCTGCAGCGAGGCCATGGCCCCGGGGGCGAGGGCGCAGAAGGTGCGGCCGGGGCCGAGATTGCCGGTCATTTCCAGCAGGAGATCGAGATCGGTGGCGCGGCCTTCGCCGGCTTCGATCGATTTGAGGGTGCGCTCGACCCAGGGCAGGCCGTCGCGGCAGGGGGCGCACCAGCCGCAGGATTCGCGGGCGAAGAATTGTTGCAGATTGGCGATGAAGCCGACCGGGCAGGTTTTGTCGTCGAGCACGATGGCGGTGCCGGTGCCGAGGCGGGTGCCGTGCTTGGCCATATCGGCGAAGGTCATCGGGACGTCGAGGTTTTCCGCCATCAGGAAGGCGGTCGAGGCGCCGCCGGGGAGCACGGCGGTGAGGCGGTAGCCCTCTTTCATGCCGCCCGCGTGGTCTTCGATCATGTCGCGCATCGGCGTTCCCATCGGCAGTTCGAACGTGCCGGGATTGCGGACGCGACCGCTGACGCCGTAGATTTTGGTCCCCAGGGCACCGTTGACGCCGAGGCCGCGATACCAGTCCGCGCCGTAGCGCACGATATGGGGGACGTTGCAGATGGTCTCGACATTGTTGACGATGGTCGGGCAGCCCCAGAGGCCGTTGACTTGCGGAAACGGCGGCTTGGAGCGCGGGATGGCGCGGCGGCCTTCCAGCGAGTTGAGCAGGGCGGTTTCCTCGCCGCAGATGTAGCGACCGGCACCGCCATGGACCTGGACCGAAAGGTCGAAGCCCGAACCGAGGATGTTTTCGCCGATCAGGCCCGCGGCCTCGGCTTCGGCGATGGCGTGGTTGAGGCGCTCGATCGCGGTGAGGTATTCGCCGCGCACGAAAATGTAGGCGTGGTCGGCCTGAAGCGCGTAGGCGCTCAGGATGATGCCTTCGATCATCTGGTGCGGGTCGCCTTCGAGCAGGAGCCGGTCCTTGAAGGTGCCGGGTTCCATTTCGTCGGCGTTGATCACGAGGTAGCGCGGGCCGGGGCGCTGGTCCTTGCCGGGCATGAGCTGCCATTTGCGCCCGGTGGGAAAGCCGCCGCCGCCGCAGCCGCCGAGGCCGGAGGCGGCGATCAGGGTGATCAGGCTGGCGGGCTCGACCTTGCCGAGCGTATCGCGCACCGCGAGGTAGCCATCGGCCTGTTCATATTCGGCGCGGCTGAACGGGGCGGCGCCCCGGCGGATGTTGCGGGTGAGCGGCAGGCGCGGGATCGCACTCATGGGGTGTCGCTTTCGGCCGGCTTGAAAATGGCATCGAGCGCCGCGGTATCGACATTGCCGTGCAGGGTATCGCCGACCATCATGACCGGGGCGTGGTCGCAATCGCCGAGGCAGACGATCGGCAGCAGGGTGAACCGGCCATCGGCGGTGGTTTCGCCCTGCCTGATGCCGAGGCGCTGGTGGATATGCGCGGCGAGCTGGTCGCGCCCGGTGATCCAGCAACTGATGCTGTCGCAGAGCAGGATGACCTTTTCGCCGACCGGTTTGCGGTAGATCAGGTTGTAGAAGGTCGCGACCTCGTCGAGCTCGGCGGCGGACATGCCGAGCAGATGGGCGACCTCGTGCAGCGTGCCGTCCGACACGTAGCGGCGGCGCTGCTGCACGTATTTCAGCGAATCGATCGCGGCGGCGCGCGCGGTGGGGTAATGCGCGATCAGCTCCGCGATGGCCGCCCGCTCGGTCGCGTCGAGCGGGGGCTGGCGCTCAACGATCGACATCGGCCATCACGAAATCGATGCTGCCGATGATCGCGATGAGGTCGGCGAGATAGGTGCCGCGGCTCATCATCGGGATTGTCTGCAGATGGGCGAAAGACGGGGTGCGGATGCGGACGCGATAGGGGGTGGTCGTGCCGTCGCTGACCAGATGATAGGTGTTCAAGCCTTTGGTTGCCTCGATGGTGGATGAGACCTCGCCGGGCGGGATGACCGCACCCCAGGTCGAGTTGAGAAAATGCGGGATCAGGGAATCGATGTCGTTCAGGACCGCTTCGCGCGGCATCGGCATCGCCAGCGGGTGCATCGCCTTGACCGGGCCGGGCGGCATCTGTTCGAGGCATTGCCTGATGATGCGCAGGCTCTGGCGCATTTCGTCGAGGCGGAGCTGGACCCGGTTGAAGCAATCGGAGCGGTGGGCGATCGGGACGTCGAATTCGAGCTGGTCGTAGCCGGAATAGGGGTGGGATTTGCGGTAGTCGAAATTGACGCCGGTGGCGCGCAGGCCGGGGCCGGTGATGCCCCAGTCGAGCGCTTCCTCGGCGGTGTATTCGCCGATGCCGATGGTGCGGATCTGGAAGATCTTGTTGCGCATCACCATCGCCTCGTATTCGTCGAGGCGCTTGGGCAGGTAGGCCAGGAAATCGCGGATCCTGCCGTCCCAGCCCTGCGGCAGGTCGGCGGCGACGCCGCCGATGCGGAAGAACGAGGGGTGCATGCGGAACCCGCAGATCACCTCGATCAGTTCGAGCGCGCGTTCACGGTCGGTAAAGACGAAGAACACCGGGGAGAGCTGCCCGACATCCTGCACCATGGTGCCGAAGAACACGAGATGGCTGATGATGCGGAAGATTTCCGACAGCATGATCCGGATCATCTGGGCGCGGGGCGGGACGGTGATGCCCGCGAGTTTTTCGACACCCATGACGTAGGGGAAGTTGTTCATCACGCCGGCGACGTAGTCGATCCGGTCGGTATAGGGGATGAAGCTGTGCCAGGACTGGCGTTCGCCGATTTTTTCGGCGCCGCGATGGTGGAAGCCGATTTCGGGGATGATGTCGATGATTTCCTCGCCGTGGAGTTTCACCACGAGGCGGAGCACGCCGTGCAGGCTGGGATGGTTGGGGCCGAGATTGACGATCATGGTTTCGGGATCGTTCTCGCCCGCATCGATCATGCCGGCGAGCAGGGGAATGTCGCGCAGGGCATGCTGTTCGGCGATCGCGGTCGAATCGGGCATCACGAACGGGCCCTGTTCGGTCGCGCGGCAGTAATGGTCCTTGCGCAGCGGGTGGCCGACCCAGCTTTCCGGCATCAGCATCCGGCGCAGGTCGGGGTGGCCGGCGAAGCGGATGCCGAACATGTCCCACACTTCGCGCTCGTACCAGTCCGCGTTGGACCAGAGGCCGCACAAGGTGGGGGCGATCAGCGCGTTCATGGCCAGCGGCACCTTGACGCGGATTTCGCGCCCGTCCTCGTGGCGGAACAGATGATAGAGCAGGGTGAAATCGGCGGCCCAGGGGTGGGGGCGGTTGAGGCGGGTGCGCTCGTCGATCGCGGTGATGTCGAGCAGCATGCGGTAATTCTGCGCGGGGTCGGAGCGCAGGCGGGTCATGACGCCGAGCAGGTCGTCGACATCGCACCAGATCGTTTCGATCCCGTCGGCGCAGATCTGCGGCGAGGTTTCGCCGCTTGCGCGCGGCGGGGCCGGATGCGTGCGGGCGAGGCCGTTTTGCATCGTGGTGTGCGCTGTGTCCGGCATCGTCTCGGTCTCCCCCATCAGACGTGATCCGGCAGCCGGGCGGAGGTCATGGCCATGCGCTGGTCGTTTTTCAGGTCGCGCTGGCTCGGTTTGACGTAGGGGACCGGGCCGGTTTCGCCGATCATCCAGCTCAGCGGGCGCTTGGTCGCGCCGATCGAGTTCTGGAGCAGCATCAGGCCTTCGAACAGGGCTTCCGGGCGGGGCGGGCAGCCGGGGACGTAGACATCGACCGGAAGGATGCTGTCGACGCCCTGGACCACGCTGTAGACATCGTACATGCCGCCGGAATTGGCGCAGGACCCCATCGAGATGACCCAGCGCGGCTCAAGCATCTGCTCGTAAAGGAATTTCACCACCGGAGCCATTTTCAGGAACACGGTGCCCGCGATGACGATGACATCGGCCTGGCGCGGGGTGGCGCGCAGAACCTCGGCGCCGTAGCGCGCGATGTCGAATTTCGAGGTGAACGAGGTCGCCATTTCGACGTAGCAGCACGACAGGCCGAAATTGAACGGCCAGAGCGAATTCTTCTGGCCCCAGGAGACGAGGTCTTCCAGTTTGCCGAGCATGAATTTCTGGTTGTTGCCGCCGGGATCGGGCACGGATTGATTCATGCGGAGGGTCCTTTCCGGGAGGTCCAGGGCTCGGGTGTGGGCAGATGACGGCGCGGGATGGAGCGCGGGCGGGTGCGGTCGTAGGGTTTCGGGCCCCATTCCAGCGCGCCGGAGCGCCAGAGATAGGCCAGGGCCACGAGCAGGAAGGCGAGGAACGCGACGATCGCACCGTAGCCGACCCAGCCGACCTCGCGCGCGGCGACCGCCCAGGCGAAGACGAAGACCATTTCGAGATCGAAGACGACGAACAGCATCGCCACGATGTAGAACTGGCTCGGGAAGCGGATTTGCGTGTCGTGCGCGGGGATGATGCCGGATTCGAACGGGTTGGTGTCGGCCGGGCCGCGCTTGCGCGGGCCGAGCACGTAGGAGCCGCCGATCATGACCGTGACCATCGCGACGATCGCAATGACGTAGAAGCCGAGGCCGATGAAATTGGTGGGGACGACGTGATGACTCATCGGGAGAAACCGGCCCCGTCGAGATACAACTTCCCTGTATGGTGTCTGATCATCGCGTTTCCTCTCGTGATTGGCACCACCTTACTGGCTCGTGCCGCATTACCCGCGATGCGTTTCACATCACTCTTGGCGAATATGACAGAACCGCGAGAAATAAGTAAAGATAAAAAAAATATTTTCTTATTCAGGGAAACTTAATTCCGTGTTGCTCCCTGAGTCAACGATCCACCCTGAGCGCGGCGCGGGGGCGTGGCAAAAGCATCGGCACGGTGCGGCGATACTCGGCGTAGGCGGACCCGTAGAGCGCGATCAGCTTGCGTTCCTCGAAGTGAATGCCGATCAGGATGTAGAGTGTGCCGGCGATGGCGGTTTCGAGGCGGAACGGGGTGTCGGCGAGGCCGAACAGCAGCAGGACGACGCCGAGATAGAGCGGATGGCGGACCAGGGCGTTCATGCCGCCGGTGGCGAGCGGTTCGACCGGCATCGCGGTTTCGACGACGCCGCCGCGCCATTGGGTGGTGCCGAGGAAGCGGCCGAAATCGTAGGACTTGCCGGCGAAGGCGAGGACGATGGCCCCGGCGATGGCGGCGAGCAGCATGAGGGCGCGGACCGGCCAGGGCAGGGCGAAGGACGCCGCGGGGCGGAACAGGTCCATGCCGATCAGCAGTACGAGAGCGAGGTGGATCAGGGCGATGATGTTGTAGGCGAGGCGTTCGCCGGTGCCGAACAGCCTTGTCATGCGCGCGCGTATCGGGGTGGCGGCGAGCAGGGAGTGGCCGAGGCCGAAACTCACCCAGAGCAGGGCGTAGATCAGGATCGCCTGAAGGGAAACGCCGGTCGCCTGATGCACGTCGATCACCCGTGATGGTTGAGGCGGACTGATTTTATCCGCGACATCGACTATATCACATGGATGACAGAGCGGGGCCAAACCGGATGAACCGTCGTGATGCCGTGCGGATGGCGCTGGTGGCCGGGGTGGCGCTGGCGACGGGGGCTGCCGGGCCGAAGGGTAAGGTCAATGCGGCGAGCCTGGTGCGGCCGGGGGACCCGGTTTACGGCAACCCGCACGGGCAGGTCACCATCATCGATTTCTACGATATCCGCTGCCCGCCCTGCCGGGCGATGAACAAGCGGATTCACAAGCTGATCGAAACCGATCATGACATCCGTTACGTGCCGGTCGAATACCCGATTCTGGGGCCGGCGGGGATGCTGGCGACCCGGGCGCTTTATGCCGCGCGGATGCAGGGGGGATATCGGCGGATGCGGGCATTGCTGATGAGCCAGAAGCCGGTGCCGACCCCGGCGCTGATGCAGCAGGATGCGACGCAACTCGGGCTCGACTGGCCGAAAATGCAGGCGGCGATGGCGGGCCCGCAGGTTGCGGCGGAGATCGCGGCGAATCTGGCGCGGGGACGGGCGCTCGGGATTCATGAAATACCGGCCATGTATATCGGGCCGGTCAAGGTGGTGGGGGGACTGACGTCGGCGGATCTGCGGTCGGTGGTTGCGCAGGCGATGCGTGAGCAGAGAGGGAAGTGAGGAAGGCTACTTTTTTGTAAAAAAGTAGCAAAAAACTTTTTTGAATCTGGGTCCTTGCCGTTGAAACGCCCGTGCCCCTGATTGAGGAAGTTTTTTGCTTCTTTTTTACAAAAAAGAAGCGCTTGCTTTCTTTTCTCCGCTACTCCCCCGACAACTCCCGCCGCCGCTTGTCGAGTTCCTCGCTGTAGCGGCGCAGGGCGTATTGTTCGGTGAGGACGCCGAGGACGCGGCGGGTTTCCGGGCCGTCGAGCACGGCGAGAACGTCGCATTCGGTGCGTTCGAAGGCTTTGATCGCTTCCTTGACGGTGCCTTGCGGGAGCAGGAAATCTTCCTGGTGGCGGAGGATGTCGTGGATGGTCAGCGGCTCTTCCTCGCCGGGGGCGTGGGCTTCGGAGGGGTAGGCGAGGCCGACATAATGCTCGTCGCCATCGAGCACCACGACGTATTGGGTGCGGCCGAGCGGGTATTCGGTCTTGAAGGCGGGGATGCTCATGTTTTCGTGGACGGTATAGGGGGTGCGCCGCATCATGCGCCCGACCGTGAGGTTGTGAATCCAGCCGATATCGACCGCGCTGCGGATGGCTTCGCCGCGCAGGTGGAAGCGCCAGGTGGTGAAGGAATAGCCGAAGACGCGGCGGACGGTGAGCGAGGCGGCGATGGCGGCAGCGAGCACGGCGATGGTGATGCTGAAATTATTGGTGCTTTCGAGGGCGAGGAAGGTCATGGTCATCGGGCCGCCGACGATCGCGACGGCGAGGGCGGCCATGCCGACCACGGCGTAGAAGCCGATCGGCACGCCATGGGCGAAGGGCAGCATCACCGCGACATCGCCATAGGCGCGGCCGAGCAGCGAGCCCATGAACAGGGCGGCGAAGAACAGGCCGCC
>Ga0315298_1001232_pt1 | contig 48023 bp, 39 predicted proteins | sample WHS_1_MG_FD_203077 | JGI IMG/M metagenome (GOLD analysis project Ga0315298, IMG submission 203077) | Extremophilic microbial mat communities from Washburn Hot Springs, YNP, Wyoming, USA - WHS_1_MG | ecosystem: Environmental > Aquatic > Thermal springs > Hot (42-90C) | place: USA: Wyoming...
TGGAAGGAGGTGGTTAAATTAACTGGGCAGGTTGAGAAAAATGAAGAAAATAAATCGCCGCGCCCTAAATACTTTTTTGCACCCCTAAGACTACTACTTTTTGTCCAAACAAAGGGGGAGACCCCATTCTATCAGATTTTTTGCGTCAAGTTTGTGCTTGCTCAAGGAAGAATTTTTTCTTGAGATGATTCTACATTTGAGGTCTGTTATAACTCCATATGTTTCATTCCCGATTTCCAGTCCTATAAGTACACCTGCATCTACGCGGAATTGGACAGTAATGGGTTTTCTTCCGATATATGTGTGGCAATTTTTCTCGTATCTAATGAGTTTTTTTTCGTATAATTCATTCAGAATACTTGCTACTGTAGGATGACTTATGCTTGTAATGCGACATATTTCAGATATTGATAGGGGTGTATCAGAGTTTCTAATTGTCTCAAAAATAATTTCATAGTTTCTTATTCTGTGAGGATGCACAGAATTACTTGATAGACTCCTTTTTTCTGCTAATGAAATCTTCATCATGTTATATTATAAACATATCACTTTTATTTTGTCAAGTATTTTCAAAATACATTTCTAAAGTTGGGTTACCCCGAAAACTTGTCAAATTTTCATCATCCCTTGACAAGCGTGATAAATTCAGGTGTTATGGTTATATCATGAAAAAATATAGTGCAGGTCAGCAACAACGGAAAGATCTATTGGGGAATCGAGGTAATCTCCGCGGTAAATCTTCAGATGCTTAAATCCAGGAAAGCCAAACGGTAGAGACGGAATGAGTGTGCGGATGGAATGCGCCGAAAGAACAATCTGTCCTTATGCGGGAGGCGGTTAATCCGGCAGGTGATAGCGGAATGGTAATGGCAGCGGGAAATAGCAGCGATGGAACAGGCGGTAGCCGCGGCTACAGAAGAAATCGAGCGGTTGAGGGAAGACAACCGCCTTCTGAAAGACGAACAGGAATCCCTGAGGTTCAAATTCCAGCGCCTGCATCAGAAACAGTTCCGCGAGAAGGTGAAACTGCCCGAGAATGTGCCAGCAGCAACACGGGGTGCACCGGTCACCCGGGAAAAGGAAAGAAATGGCCGACACATATTGATCGTACCATGGATACCTTGCCGGACCGATGCCATCGATGCGGCGGGAAAAATGTCACGCTCTACGCGGATTCATTCCGTGAGTATTATGTAGAAGACAGTGAGATACGCATAGTCACCATCTGTTATCGGGTTCATTATGGGTATTGTCCGGTATTCAAAGAGGCCGAGTTCGGAAACGATGCCCCCGGGAAATCCTTCCCGGCAGTCGTATCGGCCCGAATGCCCGCGCCGTCGCCGGATATTTCAGGTATCTGGGTATCCCTTACCGGAAAACAGAAAAGATATTCAAGGATATCTTTGGATTGAATGGAAAAGTTGACACATCCTTGTTTTCTGAATTATGATACCATTATGGCCGACCATGGCCGATCGTCGTATCAATAACTCCTGGCGATGGTCCGGAATTTTTCATGTATCCATGTGGATGAGACCTTGGCGTATCTCCTGTCGAAATCAGTGGCTCCGGGACTTTATCAATAAGGATGTGATGTTGTTTCGGATTGAGAAGAGCCGGGGTAGCGCCGTCGTGGAAGATACTCCTGGAAACAACTACCAGGGTACGCTGATCTCGGACTTTTACTCATCCTATAACGTTCTTCCGGCAAAAACCAAACAGAAATGTCTGGTTCATCTGTTACGGGATATCCTGGAAATACGAGAAAATAATATTCTGAGCAAACCGGACATTCTTGTTTGTTACCATGTCAAAGCAACTCTGGGTGCCGCTATGGACGCATGGCGGAAGTTTCATGCCGGCGAAATCACCCGGGCGGATTTGACATCCATCCGGGATATGACCGCAGAACAATTAACCCAATTGTGTTCGTCCACGGCAGAAAACAGGAAACTTCAGACCATCATTAAAAGAATGATAAAGCATCATCAGGAACTTCTGACCTTTCTGGACAATCCGGATATGGAACCCACCAATAATCGGGCAGAACGTGGTTTGCGTCCCTCTGTCATTATGAGGAAAATAACCTTAGGCAACAGGTCACCAGGGAGCACGAAATCATGCCATCATCATGAGTATTGTCCAGACCGGCATCCTCAATGGCAAGCAGTCCATTTATATCTTCCGTTCTTTTCCATGATAGCCACTTATTAGGTCCTATTTTATGAAAACTATTACGCAATCAATCAGGCCATGGTGATTTGCGCGTGTTCTTAGGATTCTGGTAGAGATTTACAAACACAGGAGGGGACAATGCCTTATATTGATTTGACAGGCACGATAGAAAATGGAATGTGGGAGTATGGTGACCCGTATCCGAAGGTTGAGATTACACAGGTCTGCTCATTAGACGATTGCGCATCTTATGCTGAATACAAAGTAAATGCGCACAAGATTTCATTTTCATCGTCGTCAGCAACCTATGTTCAGACATCTGCTGAAATGTTTGATGGGCGCATGACAATTGATAATATTCCGCTTGAACGTCTCATTCTTCCAGCAACAGTGCTAAGGATTCAGAAAGGTCCACGCGGAGTAATTTCAGTGAAAGATATAGAAAGGGCTGATACCGGTATCCAGAAGGGAGAAGCAGTAGTCGTGGCAACAGGGTGGGAGAAATACTGGAATAAGCAAAATTTTGTCTGCGATAGTCCGCACTTTACGCCTGAAAGCATGCACTTTCTCCTGGATAAGGGGATTTCCCTGCTTGCAGGAGACATGCCCCTCTATGATGATTACTATAAACCCACGGGGTTAATCAGGGATCTTTTTGAAAATGATGTAATCGTGGTGGCTCCACTGGTGAATCTTGATAGAATCACAGGGACAAGAATTGCTCTTTTTGCCCTGCCACTCAAGGTAAAAGGTGTAAGCGGATGTCCCTGCCGTGTGATTGCTCACGAAGGGTAATTTCTTACAGAAAGAAAGAAGATTCCCTGCGTTCCAGAAAGCGAGAGACAGAAAAAAGGGCTGCAAAACACACAATCATTCCAAGCACTCCGAGTGCAGAGGCAACATACGGGCCATCTGTTACTCTGCCGGCGAGTTGATATATTCCTTTCGCAGCCGGGAAATACCTCTCTCTTGATACGAGAATCAAACTTGCTGAAACTTCCATCATGGAGAATGCAAAACTCAGGATCAGGCCGGCAAACATGCCATTCTTGAGCCGCGGAAGGATTATGTCAAGAAATATTCTCCACTTTCCTGCCCCAAGGTTGATGGCGGTTTCCTCACAGGAAATTTCCATTTGCTGAAAATTCGCAAGAATAGCACGTACTGAAAACGGCAGACGCCGTAATGCGTACGCTGTGACGAGGAGAAACACAGGGAATACTTTCGGATCCAGGAATGTGCCTGAAAATGCCAAAAGGTAAGCAAACGCAAACACGATACCGGGCACTGCCATTGGAACGATAACCATTGTTTCAAGCGCATTTTTCCATTTCAGTGTGGAACGTGCAAGTACGAAACCCGTTGCAAGTCCAATTACAGTGGCAAAGCATGCGGCAGCACTGCTGTAAAGTAAACTGTTAAGAAGGCTTTTGCCGGCAAGGGCGTGCGAGAAGACAGCACGGTAGTACTGGATTCCCCACTTTGTCGGGAAAATTGTAAAAAACCATTCACGAGCGAAGGAATTCAGAATAACCGCGATATGTGGTAGAAGAGAAACGGCCAGCAGAATGGTCATGAAAATACATACGACAGGTGCAATCTTGGGCGGAAGTGGGTGTTTTTCCTGTTCAGTATGGTAGCGTGCCACATTTACGAAAGAGCGTGTGCCAACGATGCTTCGCACAATAAAGAAAAACATAAGAGCAAATAAAGTGATGAAAAGGACGAGAATATACCCATTAGGGTTCGTATGAATATCTGTTAGTGATTGAAAAACAACAACAGGTATGAGGTGGGGATAGTCAAAAACAAGAGGAGTTCCAAGGTCTGTTAGAGACCACACGAAAACAAGAAATGCCCCCGCAAAATATCCTGGCACCACAAGAGGTAATATAATGTGCCGGAATGTATGGAACATTGAAGCCCCGAGATTGGTTGATGCTTCAACAGCGGAATAGTCAAGATTCTCAAGGGATGCGGAGACATTCAACCAGATGATTGGATACAAATGCAATGTTTGAAGTATAAAAATTCCTGCAAGCCCTGAACCAAGAAAGTTGATGGGCTCTTTTACGATGTGAAGATGGAGCAGGGCAAGATTGAACGGACCAAAGCGTGCGAGAATCTGGCGCATTGCAATCGCCGCCACAAATGGAGGTGCGACCAGTGGCAGAAGAAAGAGTTTCCGCCACAAGCGGCTTTTTGGAATGCGGAAAAAACTGGTAACTGCCGCGAGCGGCAATCCTATAATGGTTGCAGCCAAGGTTACGTAGCAGGCAAGTGCAAAACTATTTGCAAAACTTTCTCGCACAGCGATGTTAGCCCAGACAATTGGAAACAGGTCAAGTGAGACACCTGCTGATTTCCAGAATAAAAAGAAAAGCGGATACCCGATGAATGAAAGAAAAAATGCAAGCACCACAAAAAAAGTTACTTTCATATGTTTTCCGGAAATATGAGGATATCCGACGGTTCAACGTGGAATTCTACTCCTGAACCGACTTTGTATATGCCAAACTGCTCTCCAGGGAGTGAAATTGTAATATTGCCAGTTGCTGTGCTGACCGTGAGCCGCATTGTGTTTCCGTGAAATTCTAAAATTTCAATGTTCCCTGAAAAGTTATTGACCGTACCTTTACCGAGTTTTATATTTTCCGGCCTGAATCCGCTTATGACACGAAATCCTGCTTTGATTCCGGGTCGGACACTGCCGACAATCCTGCTTGAAACTGTATCCACGACGCAGTTATCCTTATTGATTGCAGATACTGTTCCAGGAAATTCATTAATGTCGCCAAAGAATCTTGCGGTTGAAAGCAGAACAGGCCTCCAGTAGAGTTGCCAGGGACTTCCTATCTCGGTAATTATGCCCCTATCCAAGACAGCGATTCTGTCTGCAAGGAACATTGCTTCTGCCTGATCATGCGTAACATAGATGGTCGTAATTTTGAGTTGCCGCTGGAGATGGCGTATTTCCCTGCGCAATTCCTCCCGTAAATTCAGGTCAAGGTTGGAGAGCGGTTCATCAAGGAGAAGGATTTCCGGGTCAATGGCGAGTGCACGGGCCAATGCTACGCGTTGTTGCTGGCCTCCAGAAAGTTGCTGTGGATAATACGAGGACCTATTTTCCAGGCGCACAAGAGACAACAATTGCGAAACCTTATCAGAGATATATGATTCAGGCATCTTCCTGAGACGCAGTCCATACGCAATATTTGAAAAGACCGTCATATGTGGCCACAAACTGAAATTCTGGAATACCATTGCCATATTTCGGCGGTTTGCAGCCAGAGCAGTGATATCATTACCGTCAAGAAAGATTTTTCCCGCGTCGGGCGTTACGAACCCGGCAAGGATCCGCAAAAAAGTGGTTTTACCACTGCCAGAAGGTCCAAGCAACGCAAAGAATTCTCCCCGTTCAACTTCAAGTGAAACATTATCAACAGCAGGAATATCATGGTATTTTTTGGAGATTCCTTTTGCCGCGAGAAACATCGGTTTTTTCTCATTCATCATCACTCCTCAGCATGAATTTCAACAACATCCCTGTCTTCAAGCACATATTCGCGGCCTGCCACAAATGGATTGGCTTGTTTCTGTTTCCATAGACGCGCATACCGGAATCTCCTGACCAGGTCCTTATGGATGTGCGAGGCAAGATCCTGAAGAGTTGAGCCGGCTGGGAGGGTGTATGGGCTTTTCATTTCTGGCGGTTTGCCAGGGATTTTGGTGTACACCCTGATTATATTGAGCGTAGAAAATATCTTTTGGCCGAGAAGTTCAAGATTGGTACCGGTCATAGCAGAGATGCCTATAAGTGAGTCCTTAAGTGGCAAAAATTCCAGAAGGACTGGCAGGATGTCAGCGCTGGCAGGTATGTCCACCTTGTTTCCAACCCACAAAATCCTCTTTGAAAAGTTCCAGCGATCTGTCTCCTTGATTCCGAATTTCTCAAGGACTTTGATACACTCTTCGGCCTTATCAAGGATTTCATCGTCAGAAATGTCAAGAAGCACAAGAATCATATCCGATTTTCTCAGGATATCTCCAAGCCAGTTCTCTGATAGTTCAAGCGAAAGGGCTGGTGTATCCACCATCTGGATAAGGATATCTTCATAGACAAACATCCCCGGCTGGGGAATTTTTGTGGTATAAGGATAATCTGCAATGGCAGGTCTTGCCTTTGTCATGGCTGCCAAAAGTGAGGATTTCCCGGAATTAGGGGGACCCGCTATGACAACCTGGCCGGCTCCTTCTCTTACGATGACAGGCACAGGACTCCCGTGCGCTGTTGCTTTTTTCTGGAGGGATTCCCTTCTTAGTTTTGCGATACGAGTTTTCAGGTCTTTCTGGAGTTTTTCAGTACCCTTGTGCTTGGGCATGATTGCCATGAGTTCCTGAAGTATTGCAATCTTCTCCTCGCAGGTCTTTGCCGTTCTCAGTTCTGCTTCCTTCTCATGATATTGCGGTGGTAAATTTGCAGGCATAATATTCCCGTTTTTGATATCCTTTTAGCGGATTAACCTATTTGCCAGTAATGCTGGAGCCATACCCTTGTTGTGCTACCTTTGTTTTTCGCATTATGTAAGCGCTCTTGCGAGGAACTGTCCTGTATAAGATGATTTACATCTTGCAACCTCTTCAGGAGTTCCTGTGCAGACAATCTCGCCGCCGTTGTTACCACCTTCAGGCCCAAGGTCTATGATGTAATCCGCGCTTTTTATGACTTCAATATTATGTTCAATAACAAGGACCGACGAACCCTTATCCACAAGCCGATTAAGTACCCCGAGAAGTTTCTGGATGTCAAAAAAATGCAGGCCTGTTGTGGGTTCATCAAGCACATACAGCGTGCGCTCATTGCCCTTGCGCGAAAGTTCTGCTGCAAGTTTTACTCTTTGTGCCTCGCCGCCGGAGAGTGTTGTTGCTGGTTGTCCAAGTTCAAGATACCCAAGGCCGACATCGCAAAGCGTACGTAATTTTTCCTTAATCGGGGGAACAGCAGCAAAAAAATCCGCCGCCTCCTCTATTTTCATTGAAAGGACATCTCCAATATTTTTTCCGCGATAACGGATTTCAAGAGTTTCACGATTGTATCGTTTGCCACCGCAGACCTCGCATGGAATATAAACATCAGGGAGAAAATGCATTTCTATGCGGGTGATACCTTCTCCCATGCAGGCCTCGCACCTGCCGTCCTTCATATTGAAACTGAATCGTCCTGGTTTATACCCCCTGATGCGCGCCTCTTCGGTAGTGCTGAAGACGCGGCGGATGTGGTCAAATGCCCCTGTATAGGTGGCAGGGTTGGAGCGAGGGGTTCTACCAATTGGCGACTGGTCAATGATGACAATTTTGTCAAGGTGTTCTGTACCCAGAATCGCCTCATGCTTGCCGGGCGTCTCTTTAGCATGGTAAAGCAGTTTGCGCAGTCCTGCGGTAAGCACCTCGTCCACAAGGCTGCTCTTGCCAGAACCGCTTACGCCTGTGACGCACACAAAGATACCAAGCGGGATTCTAACATTGATGTTTTTAAGATTGTTATGTGACGCACCTATAACAACAAGTTCTCTGCCTTTGACAGGTCTGCGGCGCTTTGGCGGTACAGGAATCTTCATCTTTCGGGAAAGATACTTTCCTGTCAGTGAACGTTCAGATGCCATAATGTCGTCAATAGTCCCGATGCCGACAATCTCGCCGCCTTCAATACCTGCCCCGGGACCAAGGTCAATTATAAAGTCAGCGCTCCGCATCATCTCTTCGTCATGTTCTATAACTATTACAGTATTTCCGACTCCCTGAAGCCGGCGCAATGTTGCGATAAGCCGTCTATTATCCCTGGGATGGAGGCCGATAGAAGGTTCGTCAAGAATGTACAGCACACCCACCAGCCCCGAACCAATCTGGGTCGCAAGGCGGATCCGTTCGGCTTCGCCTCCAGATAACGTGTGTGTCATACGATCAAGTGTAAGATAATCCAGTCCGACTTCCTCAAGGAAGGTTGTGCGGCTGACGATTTCTTTCAGGATTTGCCTGGCAATAATTTTCTCTCGTTCAGAAAGATGAAGTGCGAGAAAAAACTGTTTGACCTCTGTAACCCCCATCCGGCAGACATCCATGATGGACCTATCTGCGACTGTTACAGCAAGCACCTCTGGTTTTAACCTCCCACCGTTGCAGGAAGGACATACAAGTTCCCGCATGTACTTCATAATTTCATCACGACGGAATTCACTTTCGGTCTGATGAAAGAGCCGTTCAAGATTGGGTATAACGCCCTCAAAGCCGAATTCCTGAGATCCATACAGCAATGCATTCAGTTCGTGTGGAGAAAGGTCACTTACGCGATCGTCAAGCCGCCTGCCGAGGCAACGAAGAATATCTCTTAGCATGCCCCGATAGTAAAAAAACAGATGCCTTCCGCCTGTTTCCTGCCACGGCCTGATTGCACCCTCCCGGAATGTCCTTGTCCTGTCAGGAATGACAAGGTCAGGGTCTATTTTCATCAAAAATCCGAGGCCCTTACAGGTTGAACATGCCCCGTACGGGCTGTTAAATGAGAAATTCCTCGGGGAAAGTTCGTCAAATCCGGTGCCGCATGAAGCACAGCCATATTTTTCGCTGAACAACTGTTCACTCCCATTTGTTCGCACAACGACTGCGCCCTTTCCTATTTTGAGTGCGAGTTCAACGCTTTCTGCGACGCGGCTACGGTCGCCTGACAGGCGCAGGTGGTCTACCACAACCTCAATGGTGTGTGTCTTGTATCGGCCAAGCGATATTTCCTGGTCAAGGTCCTTGAATGAACCATCTATTCTGGCTTTCAGGAATCCAGCCCGGCGAATTTCCTGAAGCACGCTGCGGTATTCACCCTTGCGCCCGCGAACAACAGGGGCAAGTACAAAAACTTCGCTCTTTTCGGGCATCTCCATGATGCGGTCTGTGATTTCTGTGGATGACTGGCGCGAGATGACGCGGCCACATTTCGGACAGTGTGGAATGCCAATGCGGGCAAAGAGCAGGCGAAGGTAATCGTAAATCTCAGTTGTTGTTGCCACTGTTGACCTTGGATTTGATGCTGCTTTTCTTTGTTCAATGGCAATGGCCGGGGGCAGCCCGAAGATGTATTCAACATCCGGCTTTTCCATCCTTTCAAGGAACTGCCGGGCATACGCAGAAAGGCTTTCAATATATCTGCGTTGGCCCTCGGCATAAAGGGTGTCAAAAGCAAGAGAAGATTTCCCGGAACCCGAGATTCCCGTAATCACAATCAGACGGTTGCGCGGAATCACAAGATTGATGTTCTTCAGGTTATGTTCGCGCGCACCACGGATAACAATGGAATTGGCGCTTTCTTCAGGCGCCGCGGTTACAGTTGTTTCTTCAGCCATCGGGTCCCCCATGGCGTGTCTTCAAGGATAATTCCTTCTTTTTCCAGTAATTTTCTGATTTCATCGGCGCGCGCGTAGTTTTTTTCTTTGCGGGCACGGTTGCGTTCTTCAATAAGTTCAAGATATTCTTTAGGCAGAGATACTGTTCCAGTCAAATTGAGTATTTGAAGGATGCCATCCACACGGGAAAAAAATCCTTTGATAGCACCAACTTCATCAGCCGACAATCCATCTGTTTCAAGGGTCTTATTGGCTTCCTTTACGCAGTCAAAAACAGCCGCCATCGCGGCCGAGATATTCAAGTCATCACCGAGTGCGCTTGAGAAATGTTTTTCTGAAGAAGAAATTGTCTCTGTAAGAAGGGGAGGTCTTTTCACTTCGCGAATGCTGGTAGTTTCAATCCTCTGGCAGAATGCTTGAAGATTCTTGATTGTGCTGGCTGCCTGGTTGAGCGATGCCTCTGTGAAATTCAATGGATCGCGATAATGAGTTGTCATAAGCAGATATCTTATTGCGATCGGATCGCATCCCTTTGCCAGGAGGTCGCGCAGGGTATAGAAGTTGCCCTTTGACTTTGACATCTTTTCTCCATTGACCATAAGATGGGCACAATGGAGCCAGCAGTTGACAAATGGCTTCCCTGTTGCGGCCTCACTCTGGGCTATTTCGTTCTCATGATGCGGGAAAATATTATCAACACCGCCTGTATGAATATCAAGGGTTTCACCAAGATACTTCATGCTCATGGCAGAACATTCAATATGCCAGCCAGGCCTGCCGCGGCCGATCTCTGTGTCCCAGGCAATATCATTCTCCTTTTCGGCTTTCCAGAGGACGAAATCCCGTGCCTGTTCTTTTTCATATTCATCCGCGTCCACGCTTGTCCCGCTCTTAATTCTGGAAAAATCGTTATGCGACAACTGTCCGTAACGGGGGAAACTCGCTATTCTGAAGTATATTGAACCGTCCTTTCTGTATGCATAACCCTTTTCCAGCAGGGTTTTTATGAGTGCCACCATTTCTGGAATATGTTCGGTTGCACGCGGAAACACATCGGCTTTTTTCAACCGCAATGTTTCCATGTCTTCATAAAATGCCTTGATATACCGTTCAGTGTATCTGGAAAGAGGAACTCCATCACGGAGCGCACCCGCAATGGTTTTATCATCCACATCCGTAATGTTCATTACCCGTTTCACGCGATACCCCGCGTATTCAAGGAAGCGATGGAGCAGGTCTTCAAACACATAAGCCCGGAAGTTGCCAATATGCGCAAAATCGTATACGGTAGGCCCACAGGTATAAATCTTCACAACGCCTTTTTCCAGAGGGGCAAACACTTCCTTCCTGCCCGTAAGGGTGTTGTGGAATCTGATTTCGCTCAAAATTCTCCTCCTGCGGCTTCAAGAAATGCTCCAATCCGTTCAAGGACGACTTTTTTCCCGAGGATTTCCAGCAGTATGAAAAGCCCTGGCCCTTTTGTTACTCCGGTGGTTGCGAACCTGAGCGGATGGAACACATCTGCTGTCTTCAGGTTGTTCTGTTCGCAGAAACTGCGGACAACTGATTCAATACGTTCGCTGGAAAATGGGTCAGTATTGCGAAACTCCTGTGCAATTTTTGCAAGATGCTTTAGCACTTCGGGCTTCCTGAATTTCTCCAGTTGTGGGCCTTCGTAGCAAATCTTCTCTTTCAGGAAAAATCCTATGCGTTCCGGGGTATCCCTCAGTGTCTGCAATTTTTCTTGTTCAAGTGCAACCAGTTTCGCAATAAATCCCATATCAGGGTTTTCTCCAATCAACCCCGACTGGCGCAGGAATGGCAGTGCAAGTTCTGCAAGTCGCCGCGGATCCGCCTTCCTCAGGTATAACCCGTTAAGCCAGAGAAGTTTTTTCGGGTCAAATATTGCGCTTGATTTATTGCATCTTTCCAGGGAGAATTCATCAATCAATTGCTCTTTCGTGAAGATTTCCTGATTGCTCGTACTTCCCCATCCAAGGAGCGCGATATAATTGAAAAACGCCTCTGGAAGATAACCCTCTTCCCTGTACTGCCGCACGCTTGTCGCACCATGCCTTTTGCTCAACCGACTTCTGTCTGGTCCAAGCGTCATGGACATGTGTGCAAATTCAGGAGGCCTTTCATCAAGTGCCTCATAAATCAAGAGATGCTTTGGGGTGTTTGAAAGATGGTCTTCCCCCCTGATGACATGCGTGATGTGCATCAGAAGGTCATCAATCACCACTGCGAAGTGAAATGTCGGAATTCCGTCAGATTTCATGATAACGAAATCAGGTTGTAGGGAAGTATCAAATGCCACGGTGCCCCTGATAAGGTCGTTAACAAAGATTTTCTTCTCAGGAACACGGAAGCGAATCGCAGGTTTTCTGCCCGATGATATGTAGTCGTCAATCTCTGACTTACTGAGATTTCTGCAACGGTTGTCATACCCCTGCGACTTTCCATCAGTTTTCGCTTTCTGTCTGCGTGCTTCCAACTCTTCCTTTGTGCACCAGCATCTGTACGCAAGGCCATTATCAAGCAAGCGTCGCGCGTATTCACGGTAGACCTCAAGCCGCTCACTCTGTCTGTATGGGGCATACGGCCCACCTATGTCAGGTCCTTCATTCCACTCAAGCCCGATCCATTTCAGGTCTTCAATGATTCCTGTTTCGTATTCCACGTTTGACCGTTCAATGTCTGTATCTTCAATCCGCAGCACGAACGCCCCTTTCTGCTTTTTTGCAAACAGGTAATTGAACAGTGCAGTCCGTGCATTTCCAACATGAAGATATCCGGTCGGACTTGGTGCGAAGCGAACTCTTACCATGTTTTCCCTTTGTTCTTATGCTGAATTGCGCCCCCTTCAATAGTATTGAAGCGGTTTTGGGTTAGAAGTACGGCTCTCAGATACCATGCAAGAGATGTTTTTCCAAATTCAGTCCAATATATTAATTTAGTTTTTTTTCTTCAGAATGTCAAAGTAGGTGTTTGCTGCCTGTTCCATTTTGTATGAACCAGCAGGTGTGGCACTTTGACATAGTAAAATTTTTTGTTATAATGAATCGGACTTTCAGTACTGGAGGAATTATGTCAAGGAAATATGAAGGTTGCATACTGCTTGACCCGGGTTTGAATGAAGAAACCCTTGCCGGCGAACTGTTGGAGATTGAAAAGATTGTCCAGAGCGCTGGAGTTACAATTGTTCACAAAGACCTCTGGAGCAAGCGCAATCTGGCATATCCCATCAAGAAGAAAACCGAGGGATATTACTGGATCATTTATTTTGAAGGGGAGCCGCAATCCATTAAGAAGATAACCGATGCGCTGAAAACAAGGGAAACGGTTCTGCGGTTTCTTTTTCTTGCCCGGAACAGATTTCCTGAATTTGAGGTGGCAGATGCCAGGACCTAATCTGAACAAGGTATTTTTGATAGGGCGCCTCACACGCGACCCTGAAATGCGCTATACCTCTTCCGGGCAGGCGGTTGTCACTCTCCGGCTTGCGGTAAACCGGGATTATCAAACCAAGGACGGCAACAAGAGAGAGGATACCTGCTTTGTCAATCTGGTGGTTTGGGGGAAACGGGCAGAGGTCTGCGCAGAGTATATGCGAAAAGGCAGCCTTATTTTTGTGGAAGGTCGGCTCAATTCCCGGTCATGGGAAACCCCGGAAAAAGAAAAAAGGTCAACGCTTGAAGTTCAAGTTGATAGCTTTCAGTTTTTAGACAGAGCGTCTGCGGATGTCTCTAAGGAGATGAGCAATGGATCAAAGGTCAACAGAGAGGGACTCACGGAGGAAACCACAGAGCCCACGGAAGAAGAGAAGGGCGAGGGGATGTAAGTTCTGCCAGGAGAAGGTTATTGAAATTGACTACAAGGATACAGGACGTATCCGCAGATATGTTAGTGCGCGTGGCAAGATGTTGTCTTCCAAACTGACCGGGGCATGCGCGAAACACCAGAGAATTCTTTCGCGTGCCATCAAACACGCCAGATTTATGGGATTACTCCCGTACGTGCAGGTATAAAGGGGTTGGAATATGAAGATTATTCTGATGAAGGATGTTGTATCACTCGGCAAGGAAGGAGATATTGTGGAAGTTCGCGAGGGATACGCTCGCAATTACCTTATTCCAAAAGGATTCGCGTGTGAAGCAAGTGATAGGAACGTGAGGAAGATTGAAGAAATAAAGAAGCGAGTTGCACAGAAACGGGAAAAGGCCATCAAAGAGGCAGAACAACTTGCAAGAAAATTGAACAAATTATCAATCACGATAGAGACAAAGGCCGGTGAAGAAGAAAAATTGTTTGGCACTGTTACCACAGAAGATATTGCGCAGGCAATCAAGACACAGCATGACATTGATGTAGATCGCCACCAGATTTATCTTGAAGAACCCATCAAAAAACTCGGGATTTACAAGGTTCCAATACATCTCATTGAAGGTATTAATGCAGAACTGAAGGTCTGGGTTGTTCAAGCCCAGTGATGCTGCTTTGCCTCTCATGTCGAAAAAGAAAAACATTGACATTGACGGGCATCTCCCGCCTCAGGACACAGAAGCTGAACGGGCACTCCTTGCATGCATGCTGCTGGATGAAGATGCCTGTGCTGTTGCATTTGAAACATTGCGCGAAGAGTTTTTCTATGAACAGCGACATCAATATATTTTTGAAGCCCTCAAATCACTATTTGAAAAGGGTCAAAAATGCGATCTTATCACCCTTACGGATGCACTTAGAAAAAGCGACCGGCTTGAAGCAGTAGGGAATGTTGAATATCTTACGCGGTTATTTGACCTCGTTCCCACGGCTGCTCATTTTGATGAATATGTCCGCATCGTGCGCGATGCGTATGTTAGAAGGTCGCTCATCCGGAATGCCACGCAGATTGTTGTAGAGGCCTCGCAGGATTCAGGTAATGTTGAAGAACTTCTTGATAGTGCTGAACGATTAATCTTTGAGGTTTCAGAACATAAGAGTGCCCGTAACATTTATTCCATGCGGGAACTCGTTAAGCAAAATCTTGAACTTTATGAGAAGATTCATCAAAATCAGGGGCTTGTAACCGGTCTTCCGAGCGGTTACAGTGATCTTGATAATCTTACCGCAGGATTTCAGCAGTCCGATTTGATCATCATTGCTGCTCGTCCCGGGGTCGGGAAAACGTCTTTTGCGTGCAACATTGCCCAGAATGTGGCTGTTGGCCAGAAGATACCGGTTCTTATTTTCAGTTTGGAAATGTCCAAGGAGCAACTTGTCCAGCGAATGCTGTGTGCTGAAGCGCGCATTGACTTGATGGGGATGCGCAAGGGCATCCTTTCAGACAGCGACCTTGGGCGTCTCATGCAGGCCGCAGGAACGCTTGAACAGGCGCCTATCTTCATAGACGACTCTCCCGGTCTGTCGCCTTTTGACATCAGGACGCGCGCGCGCAGAATGCAGGCCAGAGAAAAGATACAACTTATTGTGATTGATTACGTACAGTTAATGCGCAGCAGGGGAAGATATGAAAATCGGCAGCAGGAAATCAGCGACATTTCTGGAGCGCTCAAGTCAATGGCAAAAGAACTTTCAGTGCCGGTCATAACATTGTCACAGATGAGCCGATGGGTTGAACACAGGGAAGAGAGCGAGCCGCGGCTGGCGGATTTGAGAGAGAGCGGAGCGCTTGAACAGGATGCTGATGTTGTAATTTTTCTTTATCGTGACAGAGAACTGGAGAAATCTGAAGATGGCAAGGGAGTTATCAAGTTGAAGATAGCAAAACAGAGAAATGGTCCCACCGATATACTGGCGCTCGCATTCATAAGCAAGTATCTCAGATTTGAGAATTATACAAAGAGACAACCCGGATAATTCCATGAGGATGTTCGTGGAAGCCGTTGGCAAGTCCATTTTGATGGTGGGCGACTATCTCGGTGGATTGTTTTTCCTTTTTTACCATGCCCTCCAGAGCATGATGGCCGGGAAATTCCGTCGGATAGTTGCTTTCCAGCAGATGAGCAAAATCGGTATTGATTCATTCCCCCTCGTTGGTGTTATTTCGCTTTTTACTGGCATGGTCATGGTGATGGAGACCGCCCTGACTTTGAAGAAGTTTGGTGGAGAAAGTTATGTTGGCGGTATTGTTAGCGTTACCATGATGAGGGAATTGGGGCCGGTTATCGTGGCGCTTATTGTTGCAGGCAGGGTCGGCGCTTCAATTGCCGCAGAGATTGGCACAATGAAAATTACCGAACAGACCGACGCTCTGGAAGTCCTTGGCGTTGATCCTGTAGCATACCTTGTGAGTCCCCGTCTCCTTGCTGCTATTGTGATGCTTCCTTTTCTTAACCTTATTGCGAATTTTTTGAGCATTATGGGAGGTTATATCATCGGTGTTTTCCTTGTTCATATTGGACCCGGCGCATACCTATACCAGAGTTTCCAGTTCGTTCGGGTTCGCGATGTTTTTGTAGGTCTTGCCAAGGCATTTTCATTTGGAGTGTTGATTATCACGGCATCGTGCTTTGAGGGGTTTGGCGCCTCAGGCGGGGCTGAAGGAGTGGGGCGCGCAACGACGCGCGCAGTTGTCAACTCGTTTTTTCTCGTGATACTTATGAATTTGATTTTAACTGCAATTTTCTATTTTTTATAACATGGTTACGGTTGAGAATCTTCGCGTGCGGCTTGACAACAGGGAAATTCTTCATGACATCAATTTGAAGGTGCTTCCCGGGGAAGCAATGGTTGTGCTCGGCCCATCCGGTTCCGGGAAAACCGTTTTTCTTAAAACACTTCTTGGTTTGATCAAACCCTTTTCCGGGAGGATCATTCTTTGCGGGCAGGATATCGGAAAACTTGACCACTCCGGAATTCTCGCTCTGAGAGAAAAGACCGGAATGGTTTTTCAATCCGCAGCGCTGTTTGATTCTTTGAGTATCTGGGAGAACGTCGGTTTTTTTCTTCTTGAACATACTAACAAAGAAGAAACCGAGATACGTGAACGTGCGGCCGAAGCACTTGGTGCTGTTGGTTTGGAAGGCATCCTTGACAGCAAACCCGAACAATTGAGCGGTGGCATGAGGAAGCGTGTTGGAATAGCCCGGGCACTCATCAGCAAACCACAGGTCATTTTTTATGACGAGCCGACTGCCGGGCTTGATGTGCTGACTGCGGACAGCATAGTCCGCCTGATCAAGAAAATTCATTCTCAGTACAAAACGACAGACGTGATTGTGATTCACGACATTGCGCTTGCAAGGCGTCTGGCAGACCGCATTGCAGTTATTGATGAAGGGTCTATTGTTATCACCGGTACATGGGATGAGGTGGTACAATTTCAGCACCCGCTTATCAGGCGGTTCCTTTCCATAGGAGGCGACTATGAAGAAACAAATATTCACTCTTGAATTCAAGGTGGGTCTTTTTATCCTCATCGGGCTACTGATATTTTTTGTATTTGTTTTTTCACAGGGCAAGATTCTTCGCGGCAAGGGGTATGATGTCAAGATCCTCTTTAACTATGTGGGTGGACTGGATACCGGTTCCCCGGTTCGTGTGAGCGGCTACAGGGTTGGGGAGGTAAAAGATCTCAAGATTCTCTATGGGGTGGAAAGGACACCACAGATTCTCGTAACAATTCGGTTGAGGCCCGAAATACATCTTGGCAGGCATACCAAGTTCACCATCCGCAGTTACGGACTTATTGGAGACAAGTATCTTGATATCATGCCCACCTCGCTTGATGATGTACCGCCTATTGCACCGAATGAAACTATTATTGGCGTGGATCCGCTTCCTCTTGAAAGGTTTCTTTCCGCAGGCGAGGACATTCTCAAGAATCTTGATGCCCTCCTTATTTCCCTGAATAGAATTTCAAATGATAAAGAATTGAGAAGCAACCTTGCAGACATAGCAGGAGAATTTCGGACTGTTCTCGCCAAAACATCTACTTCCCTTGACACAATAAACAAAATGGCAGATTCATGGGGTACAACCAGTACCGAACTCAACCGGCTCATTACTGAAAATGGTCCCAGAATAAGCGAACTTATCACAAATGTTAACGACGCTGCGCAGGAGATTGCTGGAGCGGTTTCTGACAATCGGCCCCGTGTGAGCAATCTTATCACTCAGGCAAGCAGCACTGCTAAGGCAGTGGAGACACTTGCATCAACAGCGACCATTGAAGTGAAAGATGCCAGAGAAACATTTGCGAAGACAAATGAGAGGTTTGTGTCATTTCTTGATAGAATTGAGAATAAAGGCGTTGTGGCTGATTTGATGACTGATACAGAACTGGTTAATCAGGTGAAGAAAACCCTGAAAAACTTGCAGCAGGCATCAACAGATTTTTCAGTTGCTTTCCAGAAAGTGGGATACATGAGCGAGCAGGTAAGTGAGATTCTTTCTGATGTACGCTCTGGCAAGGGGACCATCGGGAAACTGGTTTCGCAGGAAGATCTTTACAACATCACACTTGAAATGATCAAAGACCTCCGGGCTCATCCCTGGAAACTTCTCTTCAGGAGCAGATGAAAGGAAAGACAGTTTTTATATGCCGGGAATGCGGACATGGCTCTGTTCGCTGGCTTGGTAGATGTCCCTCATGCGGAGCATGGAATTCATTTGACGAAGAGGTCCCGGGACATCCAAAAGGCCGGTTAACCCGCCATGGAACGGGTGCCCAGGAACTTGCTGACATAGAGCCGGACGCAGAAAAGGCGCGCATTCCAACAGGCATTGCTGAGTTTGACCGGGTTTCAGGCGGTGGAATTGTAAAAGGGAGCGTTACACTGATTGCTGGCGAGCCGGGTGTTGGGAAGTCCACGCTCATCCTTTCAGCCGGGGCAAAAATTGCATCAGGCGGGAAAAAGGTTCTCTATGTCTGCGCTGAGGAATCTTTACCTCAGGTACGGTTACGCGCAGACCGGCTTGGAGTGAGTAATGTCCGTAACTTTTTCTTCTTGTCAGAAAGCGAAGTTTCCGCGATTCGCGTCTCGCTTGATTCAGTCCGCCCGGATTTTGTAATAGTGGATTCCATCCAGTTGATTTACAATGCCGAGCTTGACTATCCATGCGGCTCGCTTTTTCAGGTGCGAGAAAATGCCTATTTCTTTATTGAATACGCAAAAAGAAATAATGTTGGTATATTTCTCATCGGACATGTAACAAAAGAGGGGAATATTGCCGGACCGAAACTTCTGGAACACCTTGTGGATACTGTTTTTTCATTTGAAGGAGAATCCCTGTCAAATTTAAGAATTCTTCGCGCCGTGAAAAACCGCTTTGGCTCCACTGAAGAAATAGGCGTGTTTAGAATGGAAGAAACAGGACTTTCAGAAGTTCCTGAAGCGAGTCGTCTTTTCCTTTCCAGGAAACAGAGCAACCTTCCTGGTTCTGTAATTTTCCCATCCCAGGAGGGGAGGCGTACGATTCTTGTGGAGATTCAGAGTTTAGTAAGTCCAAGTTACCTTGGCGTCCCACGGCGAACATTCACCGGACTTGACTACCATCGCGTCAACCTTATTCTTGCAGTCCTTGAGAAAAAGATGAATCTTAACCTTGGTACGCATGATGTATATTTCAATGTTACAGGCGGTTTGCGAATTGCCGAGCCGGCTGCTGACCTTGCGATTGCTGTTGCAACTCTATCATCTTTCCGGGAGAAGCCCCCTTTGAATGGAACCGTATTCATCGGGGAAGTGGCACTTACCGGAGAAATCCGCCAGGTTCAGCACCTTGTACCCCGTCTGAAAGAGTCCGCACGGCTTGGGTTTCAGCGGGCATTCGTTCCACGGCTGCCAGAGGACTTCAGATTTCATGATATGGAACTTGTGGAACTCGGATGGCTCCAGGAGGTTTCCTCCCGCGTCCTCCAGGGTAGTTGAAATTCTATTTCTGATGCGTTAGAATAGAATTAGAAGACAAACTGACCAATTCACATTTCTTGCACTCAAAAGGAGATATATATGGGACTGTACTTCATACGTTCATTCTTTGTTATTTTCTGTGCGTTTGCAGGGTCAATATTCTGGCCTGAGAGCAGAATAAATGGCACTCTTATTGGTCTGGTTGGAAGTCTTGTTATCGTTGGGCTGGAACTGCTGCTCACACGGGTGCCATTTAAGAAACTCGTGATGGGAGTTGCTGGTCTGGACATTGGGCTTATCACGGCGATTCTCATTGCAAACCTTGTGTTGCTGGTGCCGTTTGCAACAGGCCAGCAGGAGAATGGAGTGCGGTTTATCCTGTACTTTATTTTCAGTTATCTTGGCATTATGATTGGCATACGCGCAGTGGGCGAACTTGGGTTTATTTTTCCATATCTGCATTCCATCAAAGGCGATTTTGGGAATGTGATACTTATTGACAGCAGTGTTGCGATAGACGGGCGTGTGTATGACCTTGCAACCAGCGGTTTTCTTGAAGGTACTATAATCATTCCATCTTTCATTACCAGGGAACTGCAGGAACTTGCCGATTCTGCCGGAGAGATGAAGCGGCAGCGCGGAAGGCGCGGGCTTGAAACACTGAATCGGCTCAGGAGCGATGAGAACCTTACGGTTAAGTTCTATGAGGCAGATTATCCTGATATTGAAGGGGTTGATGCAAAACTGGTGAAACTTGCTTCTGCTCTTGGCGCAAAGATACTTACCAATGATTACAACCTCACGAAAGTCGCAGAGGTTCAGAACGTGAAGGTGCTGAATTTGAACAACCTTGCTACGCTTATGAGGCCAAAACTTATGTCCGGTGAGGTGCTGAGTTTGAAGGTGGTCAGGGAAGGCAAGGAACACGGACAGGGTGTTGGATATCTTGAAGACGGTACCATGGTGGTTATAGAAGATGGTGCCCGATATATTGGGCGCACAGTTGAAACGGTCATTGACAGCACAATCCAGACTGTGAGCGGCAGGATTATTTTTGCTAAATTGAAATAATGACAAGTTGTATCATAGTTGCTGCAGGCACAGGACGCAGGTTTGGCAGCAGTATTCCCAAGGTATTTCTCAACCTCGGCGAAAGGACAGTTCTGGAATATAGCGTTGCTTCCTTTCATAGGTCTGCATCAATTGATGAAATTGTCCTTGTCGTTCCGCGCACTTTTCTCAGGCATCCGCTGCTGGCGCAGTTGAAAAGTGTATATCCAAAATTGAAAGCAGTTACAAGCGGCGCTCTTTTCAGGGAGCAGTCCGTATATCGTGGGCTTCAAAGGTGCAGTTTGGCGAGTCGTATTGTGCTTGTGCACGATGGCGCGAGACCCTTTGTGCGGCGCTCACTTATTGAAAGGGTAATCAGAGCCGCTGTTAGGCACGGTTCATGTGTTCCGGTGTGGCCTGTTTTTGGTGCAGTGAAAAAGATTTCCTGCAATTTTGTCACAGAGCACTGTACTGGCGATTTTTTTGTAGCGCAAACGCCGCAAGGATTTAAAACAGAAATTTTGCGCCGTGCGATGGCAGATATGAAAAACCGATTGGATGAATTCCAGGATGAAGCATCATTACTTGCATCGCTCGGGAACAGGATATACACAGTAAAAGGTCAGTCAGATAATCTCAAGATTACAGTGCGGGAAGACATGAGAATTGCTGAATGCATGGTATCGCAGGCAAAGGGGATGTTATGAGTGCAGAAGGGGTATGTTTTCCTGAAGGATTTGCGGCTTCAGGTATGGCATCAGGGATAAAACACAGCGGGAAAAAGGATATCGCGCTCATTTATTCAGAAACGCCCTGTGTGGCTGCAGCATGCTGTACGACAAACAGGGCAAAATCATTTTCTCTGCTCTGGTCTATGAAGAAGATTCATAATCCCATTAGGGCGGTTCTGATAAACAGCGGGAATGCCAATGCGCTTGGCGGTCCAGAAGGATGGAATATTACATGCAGGATTATGGAGAATCTTGCCGGCGTAATGGGTATTTCACAGGAAAATTTACTCTGTGCTTCCACAGGGCTGATTGGCAGGGTTCTTCCTGAGGAAACGATATTGCGGGTTATACCTGCCCTGGTCAAGGGGCTTTCACGCGATGGTGGAATGGATGCTGCCCAATCCATCATTACGACAGACCGCCATGTTAAACAGGTGCATTTTGCAACAGGCATAACAGGGATGAGCGGCAATGTGAAGATTGGAGCGATGGCAAAGGGTGCCGGGATGATATGTCCCAACATGGCCACAATGCTCGCTTTTATTACCACGGATGCAAATATCTTGCGTGGAGCCCTTAAAAAGGCGCTTTCAAATGCTGTCTCAGAAAGTTTCAACATGATTACTGTTGACGGCGACCAGAGTACAAACGATTTTGTGGTTTGTCTGGCAAATGGGCAGGCGCGTAATTCCACAATTCGTGAAGGTTCTCCTGAGTTTGTGGAATTTAGCGAATCGTTGCTGGAAGCATGCTGTCTGCTTGCAAAAATGATCGCTGGCGATGGAGAAGGGGCAACCAAACGCATGGAAGTAATTGTTGAAGGTGCCTGGTCAAAAAAAGATGCCCGTAGAATTGCTAAAAAAATTGCAGGTTCAAACCTTGTAAAGGCAGCATTCGCTGGCTCCTGGCCGAACTGGGGCAGGATAGCAGCCGCATGCGGTTCAGCATCAGCACGTTGTGATTTCCGCAGGATTAGAATTTCCATCGGTTCCCATGTTGTGTATGATGGCGCCCCGGTGCAATACTGTGAGGACGACCTCAGGAGAACTCTTTCAGAAAAGGAAGTTGTCTTCAAAATAGACCTTAAACAGGGAAACGGGCGGGCAGTCGCCTGGGGGTGCGATCTTACCGAAGATTATGTGAGAATCAATATGGAGAAGGAATAAACGCATAACTAACGGCATACTTTATTCTGTCTGAATCCAGATAACAACATCCGGAATCCCAAAGATATGGACCATAAACGCGATTATTACGAAGTTCTCGGTGTTCCAAAGAGCGCGTCGCTTGACGATCTTAAGAAGGCGTACCGCGATTTAGCGCTCAAATATCACCCTGACAGGAATCCTGGAAACAAGGAAGCCGAAGAGAAATTTAAGGAGATCACAGAAGCGTACGAAGTCCTTTCAGACCCTGAAAAAAGAAGAACCTATGACCAATTTGGTCACGCTGGATTTGGGCCGTCTGGATTTGACTGGCGCCAGGATTTTGGCCGTGTGCGGGCAGATTCTGATTTCTCGGATATTTTTGGAGACCTGTTCGGTAACCTGTTTGACATATTTGAAACAGGTACAGGCCGCAGGGCGGACCGTTCCAGGGGTTCAGATGTAGAGGTAAGGATTTCCGTATCGTTCCGCGAAGCAGCGCTGGGTTCAGAGAAATATATCAGCGTATCGCGTTTTGACCCATGCGACCAGTGCGGAGGAACCGGCAGCAGGAGCCGGAAAGGGAAAATTGCGTGCAGCCAGTGCAGGGGCACTGGCCAGGTAAAATATAGCCAGGGGTTTTTTACAATTGCACAACCATGTCCCAGGTGCAAGGGTACCGGGGAGAATATTTCAGACCCATGTCAAAACTGCCAGGGGAATGGCCGGGTGCGGACTATGCACAAGGTGCTTATTCGGATCCCTGCTGGCATTGAAAGCGGTACTACGTTGCGACTTAAAGGCCTTGGAAATGCGGCCGCCAGCCCTCAGGGTAAGAGAGGGGATCTTTACGTAACAGTGTTTGTTGAGCGCGATGAGTTCTTCAAAAGACAGGACGACGACCTCTATTGCGAGGTTCCTATACCCCTTTCAACTGCTGTGCTTGGGGCTGAAATTGAGGTTCCCACGCTTACTGGAAATGTTAAGTTGAAGATACCGCCAGGTACCCAGAATGGCACAGCGTTCCGTTTACGCAATCTTGGATTGCCGAGGGTGAGCGGTTACGGGAAAGGAAGTCTTTTTGTTGTAGTGCGGGTTGAAATTCCGCGGGTGCTCTCAAGAGAAGAACGCCGTCTGTGGGAGCAGTTACAGGGTTTGGAAGATACCAGAAGTTATCCTGATGTTAAGGCATACCGCGATAGAATTGGGAAGAGTTGAGCATGGAAGGCCATTTCATACTACATTCCCCGTTTGAACCTTCTGGTGACCAGCCAGAGGCAATTGAAAGGATTACAGCAAACCTTAAGGCAGGTGTGCCATGGCAGGTTCTCCTTGGAGTAACAGGAAGCGGCAAAACATTTACAATGGCAAATATCATTGAGCGGCTCCAGTGTCCCACGCTGGTCATCTCTCACAATAAGACCCTTGCAGCACAACTCTACAGCGAGTTCCGCGAGTTCTTTCCAGAGAACAAAGTCCGGTATTTTGTCAGTTATTATGATTACTACCAGCCCGAGGCATATATTCCTGCCTCTGACACATATATAGAAAAAGATGCGTCCATTAACGAAGACATAGACAGGTTGCGACTTGCCGCAACAAGCGCGGTTCTTTCTGCTCGTGATACCATTGTGGTGGCAAGCGTTTCAGCAATTTACCCTCTTGGCAGTCCCGAAGACCATCTCAGCATGGCTCTTCGTTTAGCACTTGGCGATAAATCAGGAAGAAGGCTATTCATCCGGCGCCTGGTGGGGATTCAGTACGAAAGAAATGAATTTGAATTGCGCCGCGGCACCTTTCGCGTAAGAGGAAACAATATTGAGATTATTCCTTCCTATGAGGAGAAGGCCTACAGGATTTCTTTTGATGGCGATGAGATTGTTCGTATTGAGTGTTTTGACCCGTTGAGCGGGGAAGCCATCTCACGGGAGAATGAGATAATTGTCTATCCGGCAAAGCATTTTGTTACTCCGCGCGAAAAGGTGGAGCGTGCCATAGAATCCATCCGGCAGGAATTAAAAGAAGAACTTGCAAAATTGCGCGAAAAGGGTAAGTTGCTTGAAGCAGAGCGGCTTGAAATGCGAACAAATAATGACCTTGAGATGCTTGCAGAACTCGGATATTGCCATGGCGTGGAAAACTACTCGCGGCATCTTGCCGGCCGATTACCGGGCGAAAGGCCTGAATGTCTTCTTGACTATTTCCCTGATGACTATATTGTTTTCATTGATGAATCCCATATGACGATACCGCAAATCCGCGGTATGCATGCAGGAGACCGTTCTCGCAAGGAGACGCTCGTTGAATATGGATTTCGCCTTCCGTCAGCCCTTGACAACCGTCCTCTTAGATTTGAAGAGTTTGAATCTCTTGTCAGGCGGGTTGTTTGCGTCTCAGCGACGCCTGGTCCTTACGAACTTCAGAAGGTCGGGATTTGTAAGCAGGGCCAGACGTCGCCGTTTCTGTCTGAGCAGATTATTCGGCCCACAGGACTGGTGGATCCGCCCATTATTATCAAACCAACAAAGGGACAACTTGAAGACCTCATCGCTGCCATCCGGGAAAGGATAAAAAGAAAACAGAGGGTTCTTGTGCTTACAATCAGCAAGAATCTTGCGGAGGAATTGAGCGACTATCTGAAAGAATTCAAGATAAAGGTAATGTACCTGCATTATGAGATAGAAACACTTGAACGGCTTGAAATTCTCAAGAAACTTCGTGAGGCAACTTTTGATGTGCTTGTAGGGATTAATCTTCTGAGGGAAGGGCTTGACCTTCCAGAGGTGAGCCTCGTTGCGATACTTGATGCAGACAAGGAGGGGTTCTTACGTTCAGAGAGGTCGCTTATTCAAATTGCGGGTCGGGCTTCCAGAAGCGCAGATGGCCAGGTTATTATGTACGCTGATACGATTACCCCTTCAATGAAAGCAGCGATTGACGAAACCGAGCGACGTAGAAATATCCAGATGGAATATAACCGGGTGCACGGGATTACTCCGCGGGCGATTGTCAAGCCGGTTTACCAGACAATAGGTGAAATTATTGGCAGCACCAGGAAAACAGAAGACCAGAAAATCTTGTTGCGTGAGGAACAGTGGTATGGAAAAGAAACTGTCCAGATCATCCGGAAACTGGAGAAGCGAATGATGGAATCAGCAAGGAAACTTGATTTTGAGACAGCGATACAGTACCGGGAACGGATACGGAAACTTAAAGACGAAAAGTAACATGTTCATTCCATGAAAATAGGACGATTTTACGCGGGTTCATCTGCATTTACAGGGATTGTGAAGAATGGGACTGTTTATTCAGTTGGCAATGACCCGCTTGAGTTTATTTTTAGAGACAGTGTTGATTGCTCCCATCTTCAGAGTTTGACTGAAAAAATCAGCATGCAAACCGAGTTATGCGATGTGGTATATCTTCCCCTTCTCAGACCCGGGAAAATTATCTGCCTTGGCTTGAACTATCGCAGCCATGCTATTGAAGGTAACTGGCAGATACCCGGCGAACCCGTCTATTTTGAAAAATCATCTTCCACGGTGATAGCGCATAAGACCCCGATAAAAATACCAAAGGACATCGGAAGGGTAGACCCTGAGGTGGAACTGGCTGTTATTATAGGAAAGCAATGCAGGAAAATTTCTCCTGAGAACGCAGGGAGATACATTGCCGGTTACACCATTTTGAACGATGTCACTGCGCGCACAATACAGAAGAAAGACCAGGAGATGAAATACCCCTGGTTTCGTTCCAAATCCATGGATACATTTTGTCCTGTGGGTCCATGGCTTGTCACCGCAGATGAAATTGGTCCGCGCGCTGATTTGAAAATTACCCTGCGTGTGAATGGCAAGATACGTCAAGATAGTTCTACAGGGCGGATGATTTTTCAGGTGCCGGAAATTCTTGCACAAATCACCAGATATCTCACTCTTGAGCCAGGAGACATTATTTCCACAGGCACCCCTGAAGGTATCGGTCCGATTTTGCCAGGTGATACAGTGGAATGCGAGATTGAAGGTATTGGAGTTCTTACAAATCCGGTAATAAGTGATGATAATTAATCTTCTTCGGGATGGCGAAGACGCGGCACTAAAGGCGCTTCTGAAAGTGATTTCAAAAAATCCTGCTATTGTTCCAACAGATACGGTGTACGGTCTTGTGTGTGATGGTCGCAGCGACAATGCAAAGAAAGAAATTTACACGTTGAAGGGGCGCCCCCAGACAAAATTCTTGATTGGATTTATCAAGGACATCCGTACTGCGGAAAAGTTTGCCAGAATTCAACCTGAACACAGATTGTTCGTAGAGAAACGGTGGCCTGGAAGACATACATTTATTTTTCCTGCGGCATGCCACTTGAATTTTCTGACCGGCACAGATAATACGATTGCGCTTCGTGTCCCGGATTTTCCTTTACTTGCCCGGCTTTTAGAACATGTTGAAATTCTTGCTTCAACAAGTGCCAACTTTTCTGGATGCAGGAGTCCTGCATCTATGGAAGAAATTCCAGAGCAGATTCGTACGCACGTCGGTACAGTGATAGACAGCGGCGTTGTTCCAGGAAGGGAATCTGCCATATGGGATATGACAGAACCGATAGTTCGTCTGGTGCGCGGCACTGTGCTTTTCGTCTGTTCCGGCAATTCGTGCCGCAGCCCGATGGCTCAGATGTATCTGGAACGGTTGCTTGGGAAACGAAGCAAGATTAAGGTTTGTTCAGCAGGGCTGGCGGCTTCAGGTCTTTCTGCGCCAGCAAGAGAGACCCGGATAGTTCTTGCAGAAGACGGTGTTGATATTTCCAGTTTTGTCGTTCGCCGTCTCACTCCTGCTGCTGCCCATGATGCCGACCTTATTTTCACGATGGAGGCAACATACAGGGATAAACTTTTGAAAGAATTTCCAGGCAGTGAAGACCGTATAATTTCTCTTGGTGTGCCGGACCCATTTGGCAGAGACATTTCTTATTACAGGCAGACCCGGGATATAATAAAACAACTGATTGAAACAGTTGTAAAACCAAGGATAAAAATATGAAAATTGGAATAGCGAGTGATCATGCAGGGTTCTATCTCAAGGCATCTCTTGTGAAGCGGTTAAAGAAAGAAGGGTATGATGTTGAAGATTTTGGAGTTGGCCGGATGAAGAGGGTGGACTATCCCGATTATGCTGAGAAGGTTGCCCGGGCAGTTTCGTCAGGCACACTCCAGAGGGGAATTCTCATCTGCGGGACAGGCATAGGAATGAGTATTGCGGCCAACAGATTTCGTGGTGTGCGCGCTGCGTTGTGCGACAACCCGTATATTGCTGAAATCGCACGTTCTCACAATGATGCGAATATTTTGGCTCTTGGCGGTCGTATTGTAGCCGAAGAGCTCGCCTGGGAAATTACGAAAACATTTCTTGAGACGGTTTTCTCCGGGGGACGACACTACAGGCGCATCAGAAAAATAGAAAAACTATCAGGTCATGGGGGTACTTGTGACTGAAAGTGAGATTGTTGAGATTCTTAAAAAGACCGGCGCTGTGCTGGATGGACATTTTCTTCTGTCATCGGGACTTCACTCTGACAGGTACTTTCAGATGGCGCTTGTGCTTCAATATCCGGAATATGCGAAACGTCTGGCAGAAGAACTTACGGTGCGTTTTGCTGGAGAAAGAATTGACGCAGTGATTGGTCCTGCCATTGGTGGCATTATTCTTTCTTATCAACTGGCGCAACTGCTTAATGCAAGGTCCATATTTGCCGAAAGGCAGGATGGCATTATGAGTTTGCGCAGAGGATTTTCCATCAATCAGGGCGAGAGAATCCTTGTCTGCGAGGATGTGATAACCACAGGCGGTTCAGTAAGAGAGGTGTCGGATATTGCAAGAAATGCAGGGGCGGATATATGCGGAATCTGCTGCCTGGTCCTGCGTGGCAATGCAGAATTTGACTGCAGGTTTGAATTCTTGATACAGATGGTGGCGGTCAATTACAAGCCACAAGAGTGTCCGCTTTGCGCCCGAAATATTCCTATCATAAAGCCGGGAAGCAGGGGTTTGAAATAGCCATATCCGGGAGGAACCATAACAGCAAGATCTGCCGGCGATACTCTATGTGTTTTTCCTTGATTCCATTATTCTAAGTTGTCTCTCAGTAAAACCGAAATAATGACCTATCTCATGCAAAAGTGTTTCTTCCACGACACGCTCAAGTTCCTTTCGGCTGCGGCACATGGCAAGCAGTGGCTTTCTATATATGATAATCTTGTCAGGAAGGACGAAATTGTATCCGCCGTTTTTTCTGTTACCAAAAGGGATTCCATGGTACAATCCAAGTAATTCAAAGGAATCGCCGTTTTCCACAAAGAACTCCACATTTTCAAGTTTTCTGCGGAAAAGCGCTGGTAATTTTTTCAATTTCTGATACACTATTTCTTCAAGTTCTTTGTTTGAAATTTCCATAATCTAATTGTATCATGAAACGGCTGATCCGGAGGGAAAATGATTATCGTGGGAGAAAGAATAAACGCAACACGTAAGCAGGTCCGCGCCGCGCTTGAAAAAAAAGATGAAAAATTTTTCCTGGAAGAATCCCGGAAGCAACTGGCGGCAGGAAGCGATTTCCTGGATCTTAATGCAGGAACTGGTACAGGTAAGGAAGCAGAAGACCTTGCATGGCTTGTCAATACAATTCAAAATGCGTTCCCGGATGTCAAACTTGCGCTTGATAGTTCTGATACAAATGTGCTGCGTAAATGTCTGCCGCTTGTAAAAAATAGCCCGGTCATTGTAAATTCTGTGAATGGGGAAACAAAAAAACTTGAGGGTTTCTTACCACTATTGCAGGAATTTCCCGATGTATACGTTGTTGCCCTGACAATGGACGATTCAGGGATTCCCCGCACATGGGAAAAGAGGGTTGAGATAACAGATGTGCTCGTAGACCGTCTTACATCAGTTGGCGTTAAATTGGGAAATATCTATTTTGATGGTTTGGTTCAACCGGTGAGCACAGATTCCGAAGCGTTCATGACCTATCTGAGGACATTGAAAATGATTAAAGAGCGTCATCCTGCGGCAAAGTCCATCTGCGGGCTTTCCAATGTTTCCTTTGGTCTTCCGAAAAGAAAGATTGTCAATAAGTATGCCCTTATTCTCTCTGTATATGAAGGACTTGACGGGGTTATTATTGACCCGATTGACTCTGGAGTTGAAGAGATTGGGTGTCTGCTTGATGTCCTTACCGGGCGGGACCAGTTTTGCCTGACGTACATTACCCGTTTTCGTGAGGGAAAGATATAGCAGGAGTATTTTCGGGGCGTAGCGCAGTCCGGTTCAGCGCACCAGAATGGGGTTCTGGGGGTCCTCGGTTCAAATCCGAGCGCCCCGATTAGCAATCTTCCCTGAAAGGATTTGAACATGGTTCAACCCGACGGAGCAGGTGTGAAACCTGCTCCAGAGAGCTTGCGAAGTTTGCTTTACGCAAAATCCGAGCACCCCGATTAGCAATCTTCAAGGTTTGATTACAAACCGGATTTACTGACTGATATCCCCTGTGATGCAGTGAAAAACCTGAGTAAATATTACCATCCTTTACATCACCACATCTCATTTCTTCCATTATATTGTACTATCCTGGCAGCAAGAATTCTGATATGGCAGATATCATGCTGTTCTTTTCTTCCCCATCTCCTATTTATCTGGCATAAAAATAGGTATTATCAAAGTTATAGTTTGGACTTGATAAAATATTAACACCTGCAATATGCTATAATTAGATGGAAATGAGGCAGACCATTATGGCCGATAGCAAAAAGAAAAGGTTTACAGAATAAAGATTGAAATGCATCAGAATGCACGATATCACTCAGGGCTGATAAAGAACTCAGGACCATTGCTATCAATTATCTTTGTTCTGATCGAACGAAATTTTTATTGGACACTAATATGAGCAATAAAATAATTCAACTAAATGGTTTATGGAAAGTAAAATTTGGCTCAAGGTGGATTCCGGCACAGGTTCCAGGCGATGTACATCTTGACCTTGCAAGAGAAGGTATAATTTCCGAACCCCTCTTTGGGGATAATCTGAAAGATTGTGGATGGATAGAAGAAAAAGAGTGGACCTACAAAAAAGAATTTATGGTGGACAAAGCAAGAATAAAGAATGCTGACAGAGTGGAACTTATCTTCTATGGGTTGGATACAGATGCAACTATTACTTTAAATGACCAAAGAATTGGCAGCCACTTTAATATGTTTATTCCTGTGAGGTTTGATATTACAGGAATTCTAAAGGAAGGTAAAAATACCCTTATGGTGGATATAAACTCAGGGGTAAGTAGAGTAAAAAACATGGATGCTGCAAAATACTATATGTTTCCAAATGAAAATTCTGATTTTCCCCAGAGGATATTTTTAAGAAAAGCCCAGTTTACATTTGGATGGGATTGGGCACCCCGTCTTGCAACTTGTGGTATATGGAGACCAGTTGAGGTTCACTGCTATGAGAATTTATGTATTCGTAATGTATATCTTAAATCAAAAGTTGATAGAAAAGAATGGGCAGAAGTAGAAGTAGAGGTAGAGATAGAGAATTTTAAACAATATGAATATGAGATGAAATTACTTTTAAAGCTTGAAAGAGGGAAAGCTATAGAGAAAAAGGATTCTATGTTAATAAAGTCAGGAATCAATATTTATAGGACACTGGTTAAAATTGATAACCCATCTCTATGGTATCCCATGCCTGTGGGAGAGCCAGCATTATATAATTTTACCCTTGAATTATTCTCAAAAGATAAAATGGTTGACCAGTATAAAGCCAAACCTGGCATTCGGGAGGTAAGACTTCTTCAAGAACCAATGGAGGATGGGAAATCCTTCACCTTTTGCATAAATGGCATAAAGGTCTTCTGTAAAGGAGCAAACTGGGTCCCAGCAGATTCAATTATTGCAAGGGTATCAAGGGATAAATACAAAAAACTTATTGATTTAGCAAAAGAAGCAAATTTTAATATGTTCCGGGTGTGGGGTGGAGGAATTTATGAAGATCCCTATTTTTACCAACTCTGTGATGATGCTGGGATTATGGTCTGGCAGGACTTTATGTTTGCCTGCGCCTACTATCCTGATGATGACGAAGATTTTTGCCAGATGGTTAGAAGGGAGGCAGAGAGTGTAGTCAAATCTATCCGTAATCATCCTTCAATTGTGCTCTGGTGCGGTAATAATGAGATAGATGAGATATACCATTTCAATAAACAAAAGAATAAGGATAGAATATTTTATGGTGAAAAAATTTATCATAAGATTCTTCCAGAGGTCTGTTCTTTTCTTGACCCATCCAGACCCTACTGGCCTTCCAGTCCATATGGCGGAGAAAATCCCCAATCCTACGAAGAGGGAGATAGGCACTCCTGGTGGTTTTGGGGATTAGATGACATTGAAACTTTTAGAAAGTTGGGATATAAAAGATTTTTTCTTGACAGAGCAAGGTTTGTAAGTGAGTTCGGTGTGCTGGCCGGTGCTTTGGATAATTCCCTGGAAAAGTTTTTACCAAAAAGTCAAATAAAGTTAGGTTCTCCTCAGTGGCGTTTTCACGGAAATAGTATGGGAACACTGGAAGGTGTAAAAGAAGAGATTAAAAATTACTTCAGGGTAAAAAGATTTAATCTTGAAAGATTTAATTTACTTTCTCAATTAATTCAGGGAGAAACAATAAAGCATGCAGTAGAACATTACAGGAGAAGAAAATTTAGTTGTAGTGGCTCGTTATTCTGGATGTATGCAGATTGCTGGGGTGCTTCCACCGCCTGGACAGCAATTGACTATTATCTTACTAAAAGACCTCTTTACTATTATTTAAAAAGGGCTTTCGCTCCATTACTTGTATCAATATGCGAAGAAGAAAAGGAACTTTCTGTATGGATAACTAATGACCTCCTGCAGGATTTCAGTGGAGTGTTAGAATATGGTTACATGAAACCAACAGGCGAAATTCTATGCAAAGAAACAATCAGCGTAGATGTTAAAAAAAATTCATCCGCTGTTTTTGCAATACTGGATAGATATAACTGCAATACTATTGCTTTTGCCAGACTAAAAAATAAGAAAGGCGTCATTTCAGAGAATCGTTATTTTCTCAATAAATTTAAAGAACTTGAAGGGGTAGAACCAAAAATTTGTTCTGAACTTCAAAAAATTGACAACAAAAAATATCTCTTGAGGTTAGGTTCAAATTCCTTTGCACTTTTCACTTATCTAAGGCTACCCGAAGGTATTGTTTCTGATGACAATTATTTTGACCTTTTTCCCGGCTATGAAAAGCATATTCTGGTTAGCACAAACGGTAAAAGTATAAAAGAAAAAGACATAACCATTCAAACCGCTAACAGATACCTGTGATTATCAAAAACATACTGGCAGATAGGAATAACCCAGATGTCTGGAGCAACCTCTAATAAAGGAATGGTAATGAATGAAGTCCATTTCTTCCATTATATTGTACTATCCTGGCAGCAAGAATTCTGATATGGCAGATATCATGCTGTTCTTTTTTTTCCATCTCCTATTTATCAGGCATAAAAATAGGTATTATCAAAGTTATAGTTTGGACTTGACAAAATATTAATATCTGTGATATATTACAACTACAATGAAAAAGATAAACAGAAAAAATCCAAAATCTTTGTATTTACAGGTCTATGAATACCTGAAGAATAAGATTGAAGAAAGGGAGTATAAGACCGGTGAAATACTTCCTTCTGAATATAAGATGGCGGAAGATTTTGGAGTCAGCAGAATCACAATGAGACAGGCTCTTGCTAAACTACAGAAAGAAAACTATATTACCAGAAAAAGGAGTTATGGCACAGAGGTTATTTATTCTCCCCAGACAAAAAGAGATGAGAAGGCAATTGCGGTTTTAGTGGTAGATATAACAAGGCCGTTTTTCTCTGAGATTGTGAGAGGTATACAGGCGGTTCTTGACCAAAAGGGTTATAAATTACTTCTTTGTGATACCAAGAACATAAATGAGAAGGAAAAGGAATACATAGCAAAATACAAGAATTTAGTAGCAGGTTTTATAATTGCCCCGGCAACAGGGAATCAAAACCACACTTATTACGGTCAACTATTAACCGAGAAAATCCCCTTTGTATTTATTGACAGGTATTTATCAGAATTCAATGTTGATGCAGTAGTTTCAAATAATGTAAAAGGCGGATACTTAGCAACCCGCCACTTACTTGAACTTGCACACAGAAAAATTGCCGTATTAAGTGAACCAGAAGCAAGTTCTCTGCTGGAAAGAATTGAGGGCTATAGGAAAGCATTGAAGGAGTATGGACTTGTTGCTGATGAAAAACTTATTTTTACTGGCAAGGAGCGCGGTTTTGAGAATGGCTATACCCTTAGCCAGGAAATGGTTAAAACATATCCAGATGTTACGGCTGTTTTCTGTTTGAATGATGATATTGCGTGGGGATGCTTGAAGGGATTGTGTGAGGCGGGCATTAAGGTGCCAGAAGAATTTTCAGTAGTTGGTTTTGATAATGTGGGTTTTGCTGAAAAGCTGACTCCGCCTTTAACTACGGTTAACCAGCCGAAATTTCTGATAGGGGAAAAAGCCGCAGAAATTCTAATCAACAAGATAGAAGGAAGAATGAAAGCAATCAGAGAACTCATGTCCCTGCCTGTGGAATTAGTCGTCAGAGAATCAACCCGGTCATTGCAAGGTTCTTCTCTGTCATTACGGGCGACCAAAAGGAGGCAAGTAATCTCAAGACGAAACAAAGCATTCTTGAGATATACATAGCCATTCTTAATAACAAAAAATTCCTACTTTTAACTGCGGAATAGTTCCAATGTGGTAGGAATAAAAAAGGAGGCAAAGAAATGAGAGGGTTTAGAAAATTGCAAGTTGATGGTTTGGAATTGCGAGAAAAAATGGGAAAGGAGACAAAGAAAATGAGAAGAAAAGGATTCACTTTGATTGAACTGTTGGTTGTAATAGCAATCATTGCGATTCTTGCCGCAATGTTGCTGCCGGTATTAAGCAGGGCAAGGGAAAAGGCGAGGGCGGCGGTTTGTCTCAGCAATCTGAAACAGATAGGATTGGGTGTGGCAATGTATATTAATGACTATAATGAGTTCTTTCCATATACTGGAAAATGCTGGAACCACATCAGTACGGGTCCAAGTTATGCAGAATTACTGATTCCCTATATAAAAAACGTTAGGTTGTATCAATGTCCTTCAAATCCACTGAACCGTCCCCCTCGTAACGCAACCATGAGTTATGCATATAATTCTCAACTTGGTGGCGGGCTTGGATTCCAAACCCTTCCTATTAAGTTATCACGCGTCCGAAAACCATCGCAGGTGATAGTGATGTGGGATATTCAGAACTATGATGTTGGATACAGTTACATAGGATCAGGCACTAACCCAGCCGCTTCGTACTACTTCGAATCAGCGAATTTCCTTCCTGCAAGACATACTGCTGGATGGAATATTTTGTTTGTTGACGGGCATTCCGGTTGGGTAAAGATCTCGTCTAACGCCTGGGGAACTCAGTGGGATGTTGGGAACAATATCGGATTTATATATAACTATTAATGAGTTCTAAAGAACGGGTCAGGAAGATTCTAAATTTTGAATTGCCTGACAGGGTTGGCATCTGGGATGCTTACTGGCCGGAGACACTGCAGCGGTGGCAGAAGGAGGGTTTGCCAGAAGAAATTGACCCGAGAGAATATTTTGAGCATGACATTTATCATTACAGGATTGATATTACCCCGGGCTTTCAAGAAAAGATAATTGAAGAAAAAGATGAATGGGTAATCCACCAGAACAGATACGGTGTTATAGAAAAGGTCTGGAAAAATAAAGAAGGGGTTCCCTTCCAGATTGAACAAAGGATAAAGGATAGACACGCATGGAAAAAACATAAAAATATATTTTCTGTAGGGGAAGCCATTGAATATCATAAAAAAGAGTTTGAAAAAAACTATAGGTTAGCCCGAAAAAAAGAAAAGATTTTCCTATTTACATTTTTAGAGCCGTTTGAAAACACCCATAGATTTTTTGGAATGGAAAAATTGCTATTAACAATGAAAGAAGAGCCTGATTTCGTTGTAGAAATGTTTGAATTCCAGGCAAATCTTTTGACCGAATTAATTTCACATTTATTGGATATGGGATATGATTTTGATGGTGTATTTGTAGGTGGAGATATGGCTTATTCAAACGGGCTTCTTTTTTCTCCACAGACCTATAAAAACATACTTTTTCCGAGCCATAAGAAAATTTTCACCTTCTGTCATTCCAGAGGATTGCCTGTTATCTATCATGGGGATGGAGATATGAGACAATTAATTCCTCTTTTATTAGAAGCAGGGATAAATGGCATCCAGCCCCTTGAAGCAAAGGCAGGATTTGATGTCTGTGAGATGAAACATCTTTACAACAAAAAACTTATCTTAATTGGGAATATAGATGTGAGGAAAATGTCCGGTTCAAAAAAAGAAATTGAAGGGGAAATTGAAAGAAAAGTCACCGCAGCAAAACAAGATGGTGGCTATATTTATTTTTCAGACCATTCAATTCCTCCAACTGTTTCTCTGGAAAATTATAAATTTGTTCTTGAGTGTGTTAAAAAGTACGGAAAATACTGAACCATCAATCACAAACTAAGGAGTGGCGTGCACAAGAGATATTTTTTTGTCCTTTCTGTCTTAACATGTGTGATACTTTTTTTGTGCAGACAGGCGGCAGCAGTTGGTTTTTATTTTTTCACCGGTGATGGGCGATATGCGTATCTTCAGAACGAACTAATGGAATTTGGTATCTATTCAGGTGAGAAATTAAATGGGATACCACTTGTGATAACTGCTAAACTCTGCAACGAAGATGAAGCCGGAGAATTAGTCCTATACGAGGATAAAATCTCAACCGAGAAGCCAGAAACTTTATTGTTTCAGATGCCGGCCGCACATCTTAAACCAGGTGACTACGAAATTAGAGCAAAACTGGGAGCCGGCAACGAGAAATTGGAGATAAGAATAATCTCAAGAAATCCAGTGAGCCATTTTTTGAGTGGATTTAACGGCCCTGAATCTGTGGATTTTACTCGTCGCATTTCAGAAAATGGTGGCAATTTCTTCCTCATCCATGTCTATCAATACGCTAAATTTGACCAGACGAAAAATTTAGGTCCAGAAGAATCTTTTGGTATACCTGATCCCCTTCCTTTATTGAACATAGAGAAAGTTCTCAATGAAACTGTAAGATTAAATCTCTTTGTCTCAGATTATACCAGCTGGTCGGGCTATGTAATTCATCAACCATTTACCAACTGGACTTCCTGGAATGATCCCGAAATTTTGAAGTTGGCGATGCAGGTAATTCAACTTAAAGCCCAAAGATTACGCCGTTTCCCGAATGTTAAATGGGCTGGCCCTTTAGACGAACCCGGCCTTGGATATGGTCTGGATATTAATGGGAATCTTAGTAGTGGCTGGCCAGACCCTTTTCAGAAAGAGGTATTTGAAAAAGAAACAGGTATCAAACTGCCAGGAAATATATTTGAGTTAAACGATGAGGACTGGCTTAAGTTTTATCGCTGGAGATGTGGCATTATTGGTCGGTTTATGGCTTCAGCAAAAAAATACTTTAAAGAGGTCCCACATAAAATTGCCTGGGCGCCTGATATCTATGCTGGCTGGGCTATTAATGATGGGGCCTACCCTTTGAATGGTAGAGGTTCAGAATGGAGAAACACCCATGGTTTTGCTGATTTTGACGGGGGGAAACAGGCAATGATGGCTCATCTTGCCATGGAGCGGGCTGGCTGGCAGAAACATCCATTTTCAGTGGCTACTAATGTCCATCTTTCCTTTGAACCAGAACCACGAAATCTTCTTACCTACTGGATGCTTTCCAATCTTATCTTAACTCAGGGGATTGATTCTAACTGGTTCTTAAACTATGACCAGAAACATCTGGAATTTATGAAAGAGCCAAATGAAAGAAATATCAGATTAGGCGATTTTTTTAAAGAGATAACTCCCAAGAATGATGTTGCTATTTTGTATTCTCTGAGTGAATCGGCTCTAAGATTAAAAAAGCATGGAGCCGACAGAGAAACAACCTACGAAACCGTTCGTTCTTACACCTGCGAGGTTTTATCTCTTTATCAATCCCTCACGCGCGCCCACTATCCTGCTGATATAGTTCTTGAAGAAGAAATCAAGGAAGGTATTCTTAAAAATTATAAGGTCTTGTGGGTGCCCGGTATAACCCATCCAGCGGTCTATAAAGAAATATCCGAACATCTGGCTCAATTTGTTGCTCATGGCGGAAAGATTATAAAAACAAAAAATACCCTATCTTTTGTCCCGGGAATAAGCACAGAGGTGGACTACTCAAGCAGTTACAAAAAGATTAGAGGCCTGGATAAAGAGGCTGAAGAATATTTTAATGCGGGCGACTACACCACCGGGTCATATAAGAGATTAAATGTGTGGAAGGATAGGGTAATAGATGAATACGTTCCCATTGTGGAACAGGAAATGAAGAAAATAGTTGGGCCGCCGTTAGTAGAAGTTGGTACCAAAGATGCCAAACTTATTGCGCAACAGATGCAAACCGGCAAGGGTAAATATCTTTTATTCATTAATTATAACCAGGTATTACCGGATAAACCAGATTTTATCTACAAAACAAAAGATGGCAAAGAACAACCGGTCTATCAACTTGACTATTTTGCCAATTATCATAATCAATTCAGAATAAACGGTTTAACATCAAGAGAAGGTGTATATGTTTTAGAAGGTTTGGACCTGAACAGAGCAAGAGAACTCAAGAACCCGGGACAATTTTCGAACTTCTATTTTGACCCGGCCGAAATGAAACTACTGGCTATTTTACCTGAAGCAATTGGCCGGTTAAAACTTCACCCTGCGCCTCAAATTTCCCAGGGGGATTTGATGAGGATTAAGGTTGGGGTTTTTTCTATCCATAACCGCATCATTCCAGCTGCCATTCCTCTGGAAATAACAGTTATAGACAGTCAAAATCAAGTCAGATATCATCTTTACCGCTCAACCGATGGCAAAGGAAATTATGAGGAAGACCTCCCGGTATCTTTTAATGATAGTCCTGGGTTTTGGCAAATTAAGGCAAGAGAATTGTTTAGTGGCAGGGAAACTTTAAAAAAGGTAGTAGTCAAAGAGAAAAACAGGAAGGCATTCTTTAACGATGCACCTGAAGTTTTCATTTATGACAAACCGGCAATAAAAAAATTTTTTAAGGAAAAACAACCTGTCTGGATAATTTCTGGGTGGAAAGCAACAGAAACTGAAAAAAGAACAGTAGTAGAAATTGGTGAAGCCTTGAGAAAATCTGGATTTTTAGTGGAGATAAAAAATGAAGAAAGTGTTCTTCAAAAGTGTCTCTATCCCAGGGTCTTTCCAGCCTTTGAGAATAGGAATGGGAAGTTTGTTTTCCTTCCAGAGGAAGAGAGAGGAAAACTCAAAAAGCCATGGGAAAAACTTGTTCAATGGACAGGGGCAAAAGGTTATCCGCCTACATTACCTGATGCCTATGATGTGCCGGAGAACATAATTGCAGTTGGTAAAGACCAGACCAATAAAATAGTGAATATCTTTCAAAGGTCAATGATTTTAATGCGGGTAACGAATAATTATTATCCTGGCCCTGGCAGAGGAATCATTCAATATGTTTGGTCACCTTTTACGCTGGATAAAGACGCAATCTTAATAACAGCCAGCGAGGACGAAGGTATCAGAAAAGCAACAAAGCAACTAATATCTATAGCAGGGGGGAAAGAGTGAGGGGAATAATCTTATTTTTATTAAATTTGATAATTTTGGGTTTTACTACCAATGCTCTTTCCGAGAATTATGTAGGACTTTTTACTGACAGAGGTCGCAGTGTCTATATGCAGGGTGAGAAAGTTGAGGTTGTTATAACGGTGCTCGCCGAGAAAAAAATTGAGAACAGAATTTTGAGTATTGAGGGCAGAGAAATTAAAGCCACAGAAGAAAATTGGACACCTCTGGTTAATAAAAATATCAGTTTAGATGCTGGAAGAAAATATAGTTACCTCTATAGAATTGATACTGCTTTTATCAAACCCGGCAGGTACGAACTCAGGAGTGTTTTAGACAAGATCATCCCCAGTCGTGCTATAAAAATAGAAATAGTAAGCAACATAAGTAGTTCAAATTTCTATACAAATTTTCAGTCCCTTGAAAATGGTCAATCCGCAGGAGGTTTTTTCAACCATGATGGGATTTTGAGTAACCCATATTATAAGGACGACCCGGAAAGGTATGCAAAGATTTTAAAAGATACCGGGATTAACCTGGTATATGAACCATTTCCAATAATGGGGAAGATCGGGCAGATGACAACAAAGGGTCCGGTAGAGGAGGAAAATTACCAGCCCACTATGGAACAAAGATTTATAGAAGCACTTCTGCGACAGGGTATTAAATTAGGTGTATTTCCAGGCCATTACTGGGAGAAAATATCATTTTCTGACCCTGTTATGCCAATGGCTGTATTTTTGTTGCCCGAATATCAAGAGGCAATGGCCCGGAGAACTCAACTTTACACCCAGGTTTTCAGCAGATACCCTCATTTCTTTGGCTTTAACTTTATGGCGGATACTTCTCCTGGTTGGTCTTACTGGCAGACAAGCCCTAATGACCCTCATTATCAGGTCTGGCAGGATATCGTTAAAGCATTAAAAACAAAATCAACCCAGGAAACGGGTTTAAACCCGTCAGGACTAACTGGTGGAGTAACAGAGATAAGTCTTCCACCCGCTGAAGATATCCTAAAGTGGGTCAAATATACCTGGAATAGCCTTCCGTTTACTTTTGAACTCTACAATGAAAGTGCAAAAAGAATTAACCCAAAACTTTTAAATACTACCTGCAGTTCTGGAACCTGGGTTTACTATTGGCCTTTCTTCTGTCCGCCTGACTATGTTTTCAAGGGATTAGATGTAGTAGATGGTTGGCACCATAATGAAAATTCCGGTCTTGATTTTTTGCGAGCGCAATTTGACTTAGATATTGCCAAATCTGGTGGAGGTGATAAACAACCTGTCTTTGGACTTTCTTCATTTTATTTTCAGGTCGCTGGTCCGGATAATCGCGCCCGTGACCTGTGGCTGTCTGTGGGGCGGGGTGTATCAGGGATTGGACAGACCAATTGGCCTATGCTCAATATTCATGATTTATCATCTACAAGTTTATACGCAAATGGCCGTTACCAACATACCTGGGAAAGAACCAAATTTACCTATCAATTATTGTCCTGTTACGGTCCAATGATAAGTAATCTTGAAAACAAGGATACTATTGCTCTGTTGGTTTCTCCTGCCAATAACGAGGTTCATCCTCCACGGATTGATATCTATAAACAAATTGAGGCCTATGCCGTTCTCCGAATGGCAAACCTACCTACCAGGGCAATTCTTGAATCCGAGGTAAGAGAAAAGGGATTAGATGAACATTATAAGGTGCTTTTCCTTATAGCACTGCCAAGAACTAATTATAATCTCTTTGATGAAAAAATGCGCCAACGACTTGAAGAATTTGTTAAACGAGGAGGAAAGATTGTAACAGATAAAGAAAGTTGTGAATGGGACCTCCCGGGGTTAACTAAGACCGACCTTGTTTTTGAACGATACCCCATAATTAATTGTACAGACAGTTCCAAGATTGTTGCCTTAAGAAATCAAAAAAATATTGAAAAATTAAAAAGCGTTCTTAAGCCATTAATCCCGGGATTTCCTGAAGGAGAGAGTGTAATATGTGAAACTCTTTACGGACCAAATTCTACATTACTTATCGTTGCTTCAAATAGTATTTTGGAGTACGGGAATCCCATAGAAAGAATTAAGCCAGTCGTTACTTCTGTAAAACTTAATGGACTCTTCGGAATACTGTATGACCTTTTGGAACATAAAGAAATAGGTAAGATTCCAGAAAAGCTTAGCCAGATTAGTGTGGATTTTAGATGTTATCCAATTAGAGCGTATCTTATTCTTCCGAATGAGATTGAAGGGGTTAAGACTGAAGTTACAATAAATGGGAAAAGTATCCTTGTCAAAGGTTCTGTAATAGGAAAAAACAACCAGATCCTTGATTCTCTTCCTATTCAGGTGACCGTAAGAGATTCCGAGCAGCAGGTTATATATTCATTGCTTCGGGCAATTAAAAGAGGTTATTATGAAGAATCTTTACCCCTTGCTTTCAATGATTCTGCCGGGGAGTGGACAGTTGAAGTAAAGGAATTAGTTACCGGCAAAACTGCATCAATTAAATTCCCCTTCCAACCTGTAATGTTAGAAAATGTCATCAAAGAAATAGAAGAACCTGTTTTACTATTTAATCAAAATGAAGTTAAAGATTTTTTAAAAAATAAGAAGCCGTTGAGTATTGTTTTTGAAGATAACTCTCTATCTAATATTGCTCAAGAATTGAAAGAGGAAATAGAAAAAATAGGCATTCAGGCCGCTATTAAAAAGCCAGAAGAAGTGATAACGGGTGATGTTAAATCGGACCATATGCGTTCTTTTATTAATCCTGTTTATATCACCAGGAAAGAAAGGTTTATACTACTTGGTAACACTAAAAATAACAGGTTGATTGCTGATATAAATCAAGCAGACTTTTTCCCGAGATATGTTTCCAACAATTATCCCGGAACTAACCGTGGGGCTATTTTTTATATATGGTCACCTTTTGTGGGCGGATATGATGCTGTTTGTCTCATTGGGGATTCAGGATATGAAGTTAAGATGGCCGCTGACTCTCTTTTGAAGTTGTTAACATCCGATTCTCAACCTGATACGAACGATAGAAGATCGGATTTTACCAGACAGCAGAAAAAGTCATATACAGGCATAGGCACTGAAGGAAATTTGAATTCTGACCTAAAAGAGTATTTTGTTAAACCAATATCTGCTCTTTCCTTTACCTCAGATAATAAAATTATCGTTGGGGCAAGTGGATATGGAGATAATTTATTCTTTTTTGATGAAAAAGGGAATCTTCTTTGGTCTCAAAAAGTGGGTGCTCATACTGTCCTTCTTTTGGATTCTATGCAGGATAACATAATCGCAGTAACTTCGGGATTAATGCATAGTGCTGTAGGAAAAGATGGGAAACCAAGAGGAGACCACTTAGGTACCCGTGAAAGTGTCATCTTCCCTCGGCTTACCGAACCTATGGATAAAACATTTTGGCTTGACCAAACTGGGAAAACTAAAGGCAAATTGAGGGGAGCCATTTCTTATGCTTCAGGAAAAGATGGTGGCTTTGCAATCGGTGGCTGGAGTGAGATAAATCTTGTTTCATCTGCTGGAAACATTATTTTTTCATGGGATAACTGGATAGATGAATTTCCGGCATTAGAAGCAGTGACTGACATAGATTATGACTCAGAACAACATATATTGGCATGGGTAATTGGAGAAAAGACCTTTTTGGCTGACGTAAAAAGTAAAACCATCCTCTGGGAAGACCGGGAATTTCCTGCAAAATACGTAAAAATTTATCCTGACGGGAAAATTCTCATATATACATCCGGAAAAGAAGGAAACCGGCTGATTGTAAGGGACAAGACCGGGGCAGTTATATCCCGTTCATTGCCTATTCCTTACAACGGGAGCCGCGTAGGTACATATCTCCCGCCTTTTTACAATTTCCAATTTTTACCCATAAAAAACAAAGACATGACTGCTTCAAATCTTGATAATGCAGTAGCGGTGGTTACCGATGGCTGGTCAGAGATTTCTTTTGTGGATAAAAAATTAAATAAGATACAGAGTTTTCTAACAGATGGAGTCCTATTTGTAAATAAGATTGTACAGAGAACAAAATGGGACAAGAGTATAACATGGGATCCTTCTCCTGCAGCCGTGAGACCCATCCCTGGGTTTGATATCACCTTAGACAGGAAATTCATTGTTTTGGTTGATGATATGCACACAGTATATTTCTCAGATGATTCCGGTAAGATTCTCTGGAAAAAACAAGTTGGGAGTGGTTTTCAGGTAAAATTTTCTCCTGATGGGAATAGAATTCTCGTAGTTGGATGGAAAGGTGATGTAACTCTTATTGATAGGAATGGAAATATTGTCTGGCAGAATGATCTTCGTAAATTTTCCGAAGGGAGCAAGGAAATTGAAAAAAGAGAAGCAGAAATCAAGTCCATAGATACTGAACCTGGATTTTTCGGCACTTTAAGCAAATATATTCCAGAAGATCTACCAAAAAATCTCCTAACAAACTCTACTGGTAAGATATCCCGAGGCAGGAGGCCTGAAAAGAATAATATTAAATGGTTAATTGACGGTGAAGTTTCAACCAGACAGTATCCTCACCTATCTGAAGATGCAGATATAGGTGCTACACCCCAGGACAACAAGAGAGGTGCAACCTTTACTGGTTATAACCTTCCAACTATTATTGAAATTAACCTTCCTCAACCTGTTACAGCCAATCTAATTTGTGTTTGGGATGGAGCAAAAGAAGGGAATCATTATGCGGCAACTTATAAGATTGAGGTTTTAAGAAGCGAACCGAATAAAGGGAGGGGTGATTTTACCTGGCAGCCGGTAGTAATAGCCCGGAACCAAACAAGTTCAGCCCATTCTCACTGGTTTAAGCCGCAGAAGATTAAAGCAATGAGATATCATATAGCAGAAACCGACGACAGTGAAATCTGGACTGAGGAGATTGGGCTGTATTATGCAGAAAAACTACCAAAAGGGAATGAATCTGAATATCCTGTAACCGGGCAGCATCAAATTCTTGCCAAACCTCAAACTGATATAACAAATCTCTTCAACAATCCCGGGTTTGAAGATGGATATTTGAACTGGTATTTTGGGAAAGGAGCAGGTCTTGCGGAAGAAGTTTTCCACAGCGGAGCATCTTCTGTCAAAATTGATTCAAATTCAGGACCCGGAACATTCCTTATTTCAAATATTCCTATAGGTTCAGGATATGGGAAATTCATGCCAGATACAAATTACTCTGTATCTTTCTGGGCAAAAGGAGAACCAGAAACCGGTTGGGAGGACCAGATTACAGCAACTATGCTTCTTGAAAAAGACATTGACAAGGTAGTGCAAACAATTATATTAAAGCCAGTTGAAAATAGCAGGACAAGAGATGGATGGATTAAATTTTCATCTGATTTTGTGATGTCAGAAGAGGTTGCCAAGAGTAAGGGTGCTTACTATTACTTTACGGTCTGGTTACCAAAAATGCCCTATACTATATGGTTTGATGACTTTGAATTCAGAAAGGTTGAGAAATAATAAAAATGGAGGAGGAACCATGGGGTTAATTAAAGAACGCATAATATGGAAGGGATTATTTATTGGTTTGGTGTTTGCATTGGCTGAGATTTCAACCTCTTTGGTAGGAATTGCTGAGGAAAATCAAAAAACACCAGAAAATTTACTTAAAAATCCGGGCTTTGAGGAAGGAACTGCAGGATGGGGGTATGCTGTCTTAGATGAAACGGTCTCTCATTCTGGAAAGGCATCTGCTATTCTCAAATCCGGTCAACCTGCAGGTACCCGTTTGTATCAATCTCTGCCAGTGGGTGGCGGGTATGGGAAATTCAAATCCGGCGTCACTTATGTTTTATCCTTCTGGGCAAAAGCAGATCCTCCATCTGGTTGGGAAAAAATGGTGCAGGCGCAACTCTTACTTGAAAAGGATATTGATAAGGTTGTGCTTGTGGTGAAACCAAAAATTGACGAAGAAATCCGGGATAAAGATAATTGGGTTCAGTTTTATGCAGAATTTCAGATTCCCGAAGAAGTCGCCAGCAGTCCTAAATCTTACTACTACTTTACCATCTGGACTCCAAAGATAGATACCCACACCATATGGCTGGATGACTTCAAATTTATGGAGGTCAAAGCAAAAACACCATAGACAGAATAGATTTGTAATAAATGAATAAAATAAAGAATATTATGAACAGTCCATATTTGAAAATCAATCCTGAAGGTAAGTTATTACTGGACAATGAGCCGTTTCATCTTTATACAGTCGTTTATTTTGGCCGCTCGCCAGGAACTTGTATTGGGAACTGGCTTGATGATGAACACTACAAATTTAATAAGAGGTTTTTTGATTATGATTTTGAAATAATGAAAAGTTTAGGAATTAATACTGTAACAATTTACTGGTATGGCGGGAAACAGTTTATCAAAGGGAAGCCGAATGAAAAGGTCTGGGAAAGGTTAGATGAAATAATTGAGAAAATAAAAAAATTGGATTTGAGAGTTCTCCTTTATACCTGCCGCATTAACCCGGGACTGAAAGATCCCTATTTAGATTTGGTTACGCCTTATGAAGATGTTATGGGAGAGCCATTATCTGTTGATGAAAAGGCAAAATGTTTACATCCAGCAGTGAACGAATCTATCTTTCAGGCATATTTTAAAACGGCAGAATTTGCAGCCAAAAGATATGCAAGCGAACCAGCAGTAGTTGGACATTTCAACCCAATTCCCCGACTTGTATTTACTGGAAGAGTAATCCCTGGACTTAAAGAATTGTGGCATAACTGGCTTGAGCAAAAATATAAGAATTTCAAGAATCTTGTTAATACCTATGGGAAATTATCGGAAAATCCAAAATCTTTTCAAGAAGTAAAATTACCCCAGGAAGTGGAAAACGGCTTTTCCCTTTGTGATCCCAGAAGTTACGACTATGTCCTGATGCAGCAGCGTGTTGTTGGAAAAAGTATGCACCGCTTTCAAGAAGAACTGAAAAAAGCAGCGCCGAACCAGCTTGTGGTTACCTCATTAGAAGGATGTGAATGGGAAAATGCTGAAATACTAAGTTATTGGCCCGTAGAAAAAAAATTAGAATGCCTCTGGATAGAACAATATAACTGGTGTGGAGTACGTTCATCCCAGTCAGGTGAGACCTCCTCTGATACCCATTATCCCAGGTTTTCTACTAGAAAAGATGCCATTGAAACAGTAAGTCCTTCAACCTTTCCCTATCTTTTTATCAGGTGGGTAAAAGAGACCCAGAAAGTTCCAGTTATTATCTGCCATGGAGTAAATCTTAATCCCTGGTATGGCACACCAACCGAATACGACCAGATGGTTCTTTTTGACAGGTTCAATAGAACCAGTATTGAAGCAGGAATAAATGGGATTGCTTACTGGTGCTGGATGGATGATAAGACCTCTTTTACCGCTTATCCCGGGAGAAGAGATAGAAGGAGGAATAGACTTATCTCCCCTGGTGAAACTATGGGTATTGTGAGATATGACGGGAGTCTTCGGCCGGTTTCAGAGGTAGTAAAAGTATACAGCAAGGTGGAACCAACGATTTTAAATTCTTATCAGAATTTAAAAAGAGAAACTCTCCTGCTAATACCTATCGGCCGGGCAGTAACGCTTCACCGACATCAGACCTTGCTTACCGCTATTAGTGTGTTGAACCCACTGTTAAGAATAGGCATTTTACCCGAGATCAAGTTTACATCTGATGATGACAAACCAATAAGCATGAACAAGCTGACTCCATACTCCTTGGTTATTCTGGCAGATAGTGAGTATTTTCGGGATGACCCAAAAGTACCTGATGAACTTAAAAAATATGTTGAAAAAGGTGGGGTACTATTTCTTCCTGTTCATCATCCAGAAAAAATGGAAGATAATTTTGGGAAAACTATCTCCTCAAAAAGTTTGTTTAAACTTTGTGGAGAGCCCATTCTTGATGAGAAAGAACCATTTGTTGAAGGGCGGGTTGTGAATTGGTTTATAACAGATGAGTTTGCTACTGGATTGCATTTTGTTTCTGGAGAATTTTCCATTGGAGCAAGTGAAGACAGCGAAGCAAAGATTACCAGAATAATTAAACTTCCCCAGAAAGCAAGAGTAATATCTATGCTAAAATTTCCTGATGGGAATTTCCCTTTTCTGTATTATCACCCCTTGGGGAAGGGCTGGGTTTTTTGTTTTACTGGAAGTTTAAATGTATTCCGAAGTTATTATGACCGCTTTGATTTTGGGCACGATGATTTTGACTGGTTGTTTTATAAGTCTCTGGAGATAGCTGGGATAAAACACAATCTCGTTTCATCTCTTAGAACCTTCATTAGAGAAATGACATTTCCTTCCAGCCGGCTTAACAGGACAGAGGATTGGAAGTAACCCTTACACATGTCAAATATGCCAGAGCAATCTTTGCATTTTCATCAATCCGGTATCTTTATTGTGTCAATAATGTCAGGCCGATTATTTTGGATGTCTTTTCCACATTTTTCTTTCCTGCGCCAGACATAATTATGGTATACTATATTATCGGATTGATTGAATATTGTAATGAGAAAATTATGGCAGTCCGTGTAGAACTTTGCAGAAGTGAGATGGTTTTTAGATTGCGGATGGCAGGCAGCAAGATTCTACGCAAAATCGAATTGGGTATCGCTCGCAGTCAGGGGTAGACCATCTTCACGAGGGGGAGAAAATATGGAAATGACACGACTTGAAATTTATGCGGTTACTGTTTTGATATGCGGCATATCGTTCTTATGTTTTCTTATGAACCAGATACACCTGGATCTTAAGGAACTTCAGAAATCTGCAGA